>ENA-UAOX01000003-UAOX01000003.1-human-gut-metagenome-genome-assembly--contig:-NODE-3-length-66621-cov-9.328801_pt1 | contig 66621 bp, 104 predicted proteins | sample MGYA00243473_ERZ654563 | MGnify/ENA primary metagenome ERZ654563 (study PRJEB26926, sample SAMN06164593) | human gut metagenome | biome: ENVO:00009003; feature: ENVO:2100002; material: ENVO:00002003...
CCCGCCCATCCTTGATGGTTCGTGATAGTACTTCAATTAGTTTGCTCTGACAAACTGTGTCAAAGAACTTCTCTAAATCCATATCTACCACATATACATATCCATCATTGACATTTGTCTGGCATTGTTTCAGTGCGTCATGCGCACCTCTGTTTGGTCGAAATCCAAAACTATTCTCCGAGAACTGTTTCTCGTAAATCGGCGATAATACCTGTGTGATTGCCTGTTGAAACACCCTGTCAACTACTGTTGGCACTCCCAGTTTTCTAACCTCGCCTTTTGTTTCTTTGGGTATCTCTACCCTACGGACTGGGTTGGGCTTATATTTCCCATCCTTTATCTGCTGGATTAGTTGCTCTTGGTTGTCTTTCAGAAAACCTAGAAGTTCATCTACGCTCATTCCATCGACACCGCCTGCCCCTTTGTTTGATTTTACTTTCTTATAAGCCTTGTTAAGGTTATCCTTGTGTAAAATCTGTTCCATTAGGTTGCCCGTCTGAAAATCTGTGATGATGTCATTGTTTTCAGCAATCCTCTGATGGGCGGACACTTCTGCATACTCTTTCTGTTCCGCAGATACCATTTGCAGATAGTCCTCAATATGAAGTTGTCTGTCCTTAAATCCATCTTTGGTTACTTTCATTTACTCACATCTCCTAAAGTTCAGTCCTTCTCACTATGTTTGCAACCATAATGATACTATGACCTCTGCTGACTTCTCATAGTTCGTTGTTACTATAGGATTCATACTCTGTTTTCACCTACCTATGAGACCTCCCTAGGTACCACACGTTTCTTTCTCTCCATCTATCTGCCACATTTACCACAGTTAATCCCGAGTAGTTATTGGACTTCGATTTGAATTGCAATCTTATCCTTAACTGTAGCCTGATGTGATTTCTGTTCGTCAGACCAGAGATTTGCCTCCACCTTCCTTCAGATTCCACCTCACGATGGACACCCTTGGTGTTCAGCTATATCCTTCCCACTACTAGGGCGGATTCGGGACTTTCACCCGTTAGAAACGTGCGCCGCTAGGCGCACAACTAAAAAGAGGACTCTTAGAAAATATCTAAAAGTCCTCAAAACCGCTTATTTACTATCTTTTAATTAAAACTTGCCTTCATCAGCAGCCTGCTGTACAGAAACAGTAACACACGCTTTTAAGCCATTCTTAACCATTTTTGTTACCTCCATGTTGCCTATTCAGCAATTTTTCGCACTTGCGAGCGCTTCTCACCGCTAATTTACGCAACTTCTATTCTGCAGTTCCGTCATACACATAACCGGTTTCTTCCCAGAACTTCATGGGCGATATGTAGTAGTCGTACTGCGAACTGCCCTCTTTCTTAAACGCAACACCGAATTTCAGAAAACCAAGTATGATTCCCTGTCTTATAAACTGCTGGTCTTTCTTCATCACCCTGGCAGCTACAGACACCGGCACATTTTCTCCGGTAAATTCTGGCACCTCTAAATATACCTTGCCTTTATCCATTTGTCAACGACTTCCTTTCTTCCTGTGCTTTCGTCAATGCCTGTACGATGTCATTTGCTTTCTTCTCTCCAATACCTTTTACCTGGAGAATTGTCTGCATTACCTCTGACTCTGACAATCCTTCTGCCGATTTCTTTCCTGCAGCATATCCTTTCTGATATATTCCTGCTACAAAACCCGACATCTGGCTGTGGTCCATCTTTCTGATTCTATCGTACTCTTTTCTGTTAATCATCTCTACTTTACTTTTCGCCATTACTTCCTCCTAATCTAAATTCAAATAACACATGATACCGCAATCCTGCATTATTTCATCTTCCATTCTTCCTCTATCCGGATCGAGTTCGTCCAAATAAACTCCTTTTATGCAGGAATGACCTATTTCTCTCTCCAGCTTACTCATCCTTTGAAATACTTCCGGGAAATCAACTCGTATTTTATTCCAGTACCCCATACCGCCTTTTACGCATCCTATGCAATTATTATTTGAATAACCCATATCATACATAACTGGCCTCTTGATTCCCAACATATTCAGTATTGCATGAGCATCTTGCTTTGTAAGACTTCTCTCTATGAGTGGATATTGATTTCTCACATCCGTTGTTGATTCGTCCAGCCTGTCTGCCCTGTTTCTTTCGTCCAGATCAAACCCCCACACGTATGTCAAATTGTAGTCGCTGTGGTAGTATTCCCACTCCTTCCTTACTCTTTTCTTCAAAACCTGCGTGCATTTCGCCCCATAGGGACCATTGATAAATCTGAACTGCTTTATCACATTTTCAACACTTCCATACTGAGACTTTAGGATTTCAATAGGTTTTCCGAGTGCCTTTTCGCACTCTTTTATAAACCTCATGCTGTCTGGATGCTGGTTGTCAATATCGATGTAAATATACTCGTCTATTGTTTCCCTCTCCAAATATCCTGCCACAAAGCTGCTTACTCCTGCTGAAATCCAGCACACTTTTAATTCTCGTTTCATAACACCACGAAACAAATTCCGTTCGTGGATAGGACTTCACGCCTCCCATGCTACTTCGGTATGGCTTTCGCAAAGTAGCTCCCACTCATACCTCTTTCACGCTGTTGTCAGTCCTTTTGTTCTCGCCACTCAATCACGCTTTGGCGGTCAACCCGGTTTACCGGGATTCGTTATTACTCCTTTCCTTTTTCCTCGATTTTTACAATTTCTAAAACATAATACAGTTTTTCAGCCTCTGCTCCCCACTCCGGTTTTCCTTTTCCGAATTTGAGATTGCAGTAAGCCGTTATCTGTGGACTCTTCTGTCTGTAGCCATTCCGGAAGATTACCGGTACCGGCCACTCTTTTCTGATTTCTTCCGGTACCAGTTCTCCATATGCCATCTGGCCGCCAACCAACATGAATCCAAAAGCGTTCATCAATCTTGTGTCGTAGTACGGCTTGATTTCTCTGTACTCCTCTTTCTTCTCTCCGGAGCGGATCATATCAAACCACTTTTTCTTAATTGGCAATACCAGCACTTCGCGCACCTCCTACTTTGCAGGAAACTCATATACAATGTTCTTTCTGTACGTTCCTGGTCTTGTTGCCTGTGCTGCAAAGTCGAAAAAATCTACCGTGTAGCACTCGCTTTCGTATGCTCCGCAAAAATCTTTCAATACCTGCAGGCACCTTTCCTTCGATTCGTACTCAGCGACTTCCTCCAGACAGCCATCTGAAATACAGATTGTATGCCGCACCTTTTCCTGCTTTCCCTTCTTTTCTGTCTGCTCCGAATACTCCAAAGCGTTAAACGCTCTTCCAAACCACAAAACGCGTTCTCTATCTTGACTTACCAATATCATAGATTAACCTCTTTTCTGAAACAGTTCGTGAGTTCCGTCCAATATCTGCTCTTCCTCTTCTGACACCGAAAATCCGTACTTTGCCAGGAAGTCAAATACCGCATTTATTCTTCTTGCCGACTCTGTGCTGTATTCCACATTGTAGCTATATATTTCCGTTTTCTTGATGCAACTCATATATGCCATAGCGCTTTGAATCGGTGTTAGCTTTGCCTCCCATTCGCAAAATTCTTTGAACTTCTCCGGCTCGTCGTGTTCCAGCTCGTACAATCCTTTTCCCGAATAAAGAAGTGCCAGATCTGAGCGATAGAAATTAACATTTGCTTCTATGAGCGTCTTTGTCAGTTCCTTGTAAAGTTCCACATCTTCTTTTAGCGGCTGTATTTCTCCTGCAATTACCTCTTTGATAAAAATATCCGCTTTCTCGAACATATCTTTACATTTCTGTTTTAGTGCTTTCTTCGCTTTTTGTTTCTCCTTTTCCTTTATTTCGTATTCGCTGAGCTTCTTTTCCTTCTTCTTTGCCGGTACAATAACCGCAATGGTTCTTCCCCAGAATACAATCCACTGTGGATTTTCTTCTTTGAATTTCTTGAGCGTTTTAGGCGCGTCATTGTCAAGTTCCCACTCCTGCAGAGATTCCCACTTTCCGCTGTATCTCTCATTTTCTGCTTCTTTCGGTGCCTGCTTGATTCCTGCCTTTTTGAATAACTCCTTAAACGCTTTCAGATTTCTTGCTCTTGTTTCATCCTGTACTGCCTGTTTTGCTTTCCAGACCAAATCCCTTGAATCTGTAGCCTGCTTCAAAACCTTGTCTCTGGTCTTGATGTCCTCGATCTTCTCCAGCTCGTACAAATCCTTCAATGACAGCTGGAAGGAACCATCCTCGTCAGTTTTCTTCTTTAGCTCGGCCTGGTTTAATTTTGCCAAGTTCAGTCTGTGCTTTACAGTTTTCTTGCTGAATCCGGTTTTCTCGGAAATACTGTCCTCTGTCTCTCCGAGGTCAAGCATCATCTGGAAACCCTGTGCCTGTTCAAACACTGTAAGGTCATTACGCTGCATATTCTCTTCCAGCATTGTTCCAACCTGGTCTTTCTTATCCATGTCGGTTACGATTCTGCATGGAAACTCTGCAACCTCTGCCAGCTTACCTGCTGCAAATCTTCTGTGACCGATAATCAGAGTGTAGCCATCCTCATGCCATTCCTTCTTATCATCCCAATGTCCCGGAATGACCGTGAGGTTCTGCATAATACCTTTCTTCTTGATGCTTTCCGATAACTCAGATAAATCCCCTAAGTCCTTCCTGGGATTGTCCGGATGCTGATAAATCTGCTCTGCCTTAATAAAAACAATTCCGCTGTTCTCCATCTAATTGTCCTCCTTTTCTCGTTTAATGGGTGGCACAAGGCCACCCGATTCTGTGATTTTATGATTTCTTGATACAGAAGCAGACCGGCACATGAAGCGCACCGGACGCGCCCCAGCCGAGCGCATTGCCGTAGCTGCCGACAATGCACGCAGCCGACGAATTGCCAGACCTCACGGACGCAAGCCAATAACAATCTGTATCTTCGCCCTCTGCCGAACCTCTCATTCTGTGTCTGCGGTCTTTGTAATACTCCAGCTGCTTGTATAACCCCTTATCTCCGTAGCAATTATCATCATCAAATACTTCTGACGCTGCAGGAAGAAATAATGCCGTTCTGTACTCCATTACATTTCCTGCCGGATTCTTGTGCTTTCTCACCACCGGATCAATCACTTTCTTCATCTCTTCTGGAAGTACACTCCATAACTTCTCGTTCAGATAATTCATTACATCCGATGCCGCCAGACTCTCGGTACTTCCGGAACTGTTCCAACATACCTCGTCTCCTAAGCAATCCCTGCTCTCAAATCTCACATAATCCTCTGTCACATCTGTAACCACCATCGTAAAAGCCTGTCCGTCAGATGTCTTGTTTCCGGTCTTGTAATCTCCGACCTTGAACTCTGCTCCTGCTTTTACGGCTCTTGCGATTTCTTCCCAGGTTGCCTGCAACTCTCCGCAGCTTCTCATTACTGCCGGTTTCGCATTCTCTGCCTGCTTTGCTCTTTCATTCCATGACATACTTGCTCTCATTTTCTGAATGATTTCCGCTTTAGCCTTTGCCTCTGCCTCCTCCAGTTCCTTGATATGCTGGTAAAAAGCGCTTCTTTCTCTCTCGATTGTCTCTGCGCTACCACTTACCTTGATTTCTTCCTTTCCTGCTCTGATTCTTAATTCTTCCATGCTGTTCTCCTTTCGCTTCTGCGTAATTTTATTTAATTTTATCTCGACTTTGCGAGCTGTTTCTGTAAAAAAATATGCCATTCCTGGCCATATCCCTTATACTGCAACTTCCAGACGCTTATTCATCAGTGCGTCAAACATCTTGAACCCATAGATAAATCCCTGCATTTCTGCCTCTATTGCGATTCCATATACTGCAGCCTCGATCTCGTTGTTTTCCCTTGCTTTCAGCTGGGTTGCTTTCATTACCTCGTGGAATTTCTCGTACTTCTCCGTGAGTTCCGCTATCTCTCTTCCTTCTACTGCCGGTCCGGTAATGAACTGATCGAACATCTCGCAGTATTCCTGGTATTCGCTTCTCGGTTTCCCTTCTAACAAGAACTCGCTTTCCTTTGATGATGCCTCTTTCTGTTCTGGATGAAACCTTTCTCTCATTGCCGTTTCCAGCCGGTCTAATCCATCTGCCGTCGTCTTGTAGTTCTTGTAACCCTTCATCCACTCACAGTACAACTTGCAGGCTTTCTCGGTCATTTCGTACATCGGGTACTTAATGCCCTGCGGTATCTTGAAGGATGTCAGCCGAAACTCCAGCTTTTCCTCTTCTGTGGCTTCTGCACAAAGAAACTTTGCAATTTTCTTAAAAATAACCGAATGTCCTTTCCCAAGATGCTCTGCCACTTCCTTACTCGTCATTGTGGTTTCCGGACGTTCTCTTGCTACCGGCTCCGGTGTTTTCAGAACAATCTCCACAATCTCGCTCTCTGATACATTTCCTGCTATGCTCTTAATGCAGGATGCAATCTGCTCTGCATCAGCCTTTCCGATGTTCAACCTAACACTCTTCATGCCACATTCTCCTTCCTCAGTATCTTCAACAACGGGTGCCACGGTCTGGTTCCTCGCAATCTACTGATAATCTTTCCCAGATCGATGTCCTTCTTGTCTACCCACCTGTAATCCTTGTACTTGCTTACATTTCTTTCATTTACTGGTCTGTCGTGGAATCCGTCTGTGATTTTGAACCTGTCCGGTCTTTCGTCGTCCTCATTGAATACCACATACTCCTTGTTTCCGTGAACGCAATAGCCAACAATCTGCATAAGTCCTACCTCCCTTCGTATCTGTCATGTATTGCAATCGGGTACTTCGACTTTGTAATATCCTTAAACCGGCTGTCAGATGTGTAAAGGAAGTTACCGCCCGCCATGTACCAACGCTTGCTGCAGTACAATGGCTTGCAGTCGATGTACTTCTCTCCCATTACCTCTCTCCATTCGATGTAAACACACTCTCTAATATCCTGTGGCTCGAATGGACCTTTCTGGTCTGAAATAATATACAACTCTCGTCTGTTCTTCGATATTCCGTCATTCGTGCAATCTCCTAATGGATTTCTGAACACATAAGCCGTCAAACAGCTCTCAATATCAAAATTGCTCTGCATCCAGTTCTTAACTTCGTCCTGGTACTTACATCCGGACCAAATCTCGCCCATATATACCAGTTCATTGTCAAATTTCTGCACCACCCAATAATCTGCACCTACCGGAAGAACTGCCTGCAGCTGTATGTACTCCTTCTTTTCTCCTTCAAATGCTACTTTCTTAATGCAGGTCGGTGTTGGAATATCCATCACGCTATGCTTTTCTATAAACTCCTCCAGCTTTCTTTCTGCGAACCCTTCCTCAATAGTCTCCGGATCAACGGCTACATCTCCGTGTTCCAAGACTCCGTACTTATTGGAAATCTCCATCCATGTACCTTCCAAATGCAACACAAAGCCATTTTTCTCTAACCTCATTGTGATTCCTCCTGTTCTTCGCTAAGTCTTTCTCTCTCTTTCTTCTCTTCTATTGCCACATAGTCTGTGATATGAAAACCATTTATTATATTTACCGCCTGCAGCTCCGTGAGATTGCACCGGTTCTGTAACTCAACCCTCAGCTTTCTTCTGTCTCCTATATCCTGTAAACCATTTAGTGGCAGGAGCTTCGCCCTGTCTCTGTATTCGTATGCAATCTTCCGTGTCAGCAACTCAGCCATTTCTAACCCTTTCCACGTAATCAACCGAATCTGTCCGGCATCCTTCGTCTTTACAGAATCCATTCCACAACTGTTCCAGATCAGCAATTCCGGTAGCGTCAAACTGTGTCTCGTCGCCATCGTTAAATCCGATATTGTACGTTCCTTTGCCCCTCACAACTCCTTTTGCTGCTCTCCTTAAAATCATTCCTTCGCCTCCATCTCTTCCAGCTTCTTGATTACGCTCTTCAATGCGTATTTTGCATTTGTTGTAAGCTGTCTCTGCCATGCTCCCTGTGACGGCGCCCACTTGAAACCATTGCTTTTCAGCACTTCTCTGACCTCTGGCTCCGGCTTTCCTTCAAAGAACAACTGCAGTCTCATATTCTCTGTGTTCTCAACCACCTTGAAGAACTGGTTTTCGCTCTCCTGGGTTCCCTTCGACTTTGTTGCCTGCAGGCTCTTGATTCTTTCCTCCAGCCTGCGAATGTTTGCATTGTTATTCGACAACAAGTAAGCCGGGTACCCGATTCTGCCGCAATAATCCGGCTTTCTGAGTTCTGCAATCTGCTGGTCTGTATATCCCATATCTCTAAGAAGCGTGTAGCCCTTCTCCGCATCACTCATTCTCAGTGCTTTATTTGCCGCTTTCATCTGTTCCTGCTGCTCTCTCAGGCCGTCAACCTTCTCCTGCAACTTCTCTATTGCATTTTCATCGTCCGACTTGATTACATCCTTGCCGTAGTAAATGCTCTCGATCTTGTGCAGGATTTCCTCTACCTGCTTGTAGTCCTCATGGTTTTTATCCCAAGCTGCAACCTGCTTTTCTTTCTTCTTTACCGGAAAATTTCCGGCTCCGGAAATCATAACCGACGGACACATCATGCCAATCTGGATGTCCTTATTGATGTTCTGTGCCAACCTTCTCGAATACCTCTCGCAAAGGTTCTTAACTCTTTCTTCCTCTGTTGGTCTTGCCTGGATAACCTTCTCTCCAAGTTCGTATGCCTTGTCAACCATTGCCTTATAGCCTGCGGTCTTGCTGCCTTCCTCATAGTCGCTGAATGACATCATATTATGTGCCGTCTTTGCTGCACTCTCATTGATTGTGTAATACACTCTTTCCATCTCTATTCCTCCATTCCGTACAACTTCAACTGCAACGTATCAAACTTCACTACCGGATATTCGCAGAAACCGCTTCGTCCGGTTCTGCCGGTCGGAGTACCCAGCTTATACTCCTTGATAAAATCCATCGCCCACGGACAGTTATTCGTATCAATATATGCCTCATTCTCTCCCAGGCTCTTGTCACACAGGCAAACCGTGATTGTCGCAATCGGTCCATCCTGCTGATTCTCTGCCATAACTGCTATGCTTTCATCTGCCATGTACTTGCTTACCCGCAGTACCACATCCTCGTAGGTGCCGTAACTCGCTTTCATTGTCATTCCCATGTTGCATCCTCCTTTTCTATGCCGTGATAGGTTCCCGGTGCTTTTCTAATCGCACGTCGTATCTGCCGAAACTGTTCTCCCTGTACTCTTTGAGGCTCCTTCTTGCATCCTCTCTGGTGTACTCGCTGTTCTCACATTCCCAGCCGTAACCGTAGTTTGTCATGATGTCCCAGCGGTCACGTGTCTTTCTCTGATAAGCCATAATCTCGCCTCCTAAATCTCTACCAGATAGTGTCTGTCGCACGCATCCTTAAAATGTGCGTATGTCCTGTGCTTCGGACTGTTCCAATCCATCACATTTCCCAGGTACTCTGTTTTCCAATCTCTCGCAAACTGATTCATTTCCGGCCAGCCTTTAATAAACGCTTCCAGAAAAACACCTTCCGAAATTTCCATTCTTACTTTCATTTTGCTACCTCCTATGCCGCTGCTAAAATTCTTTCAACGTCCGATCTTCTCTGTCGAATCATCGTCATTGCCGTAGCCTTGTCAATCTGACCGGATGTGATACGCACGATGTAGTCTGCTACCTGGTTGTGCATCTGGTACACTATCTCATACAGTCTGTCTGCCTCAGCTTCGTAGCTGTTTGACATCTCCATATCAAAATGCTCTTCCTGCATCCAATACTCTGACTGGTTCTCTGCCTCTTCCATTTCAGCCTCTAAAACTTTTAATCTTTGTAATAAATCTTTCATGCCGGTTGCTCCTTTCTCGATACTGCGTATTTTTATTTCACGTGAAACTCTCACTTGCGAGCTATCTGGGTAAAAAAATATACCTAATTCCAGTCAAGTTTTCTGAGTTCACTTGCCTGCTCCGTATATCCGTTGCTTTCGAGTAACCAGATGTCGAACTGTACTGCATCGTTTTCAAATTCCATGCCGCAATCATTCATACTGTAAACCTCGTCAACTACCTCTGCGACCATCATTTTATTTCCTACTGCTACTAACGCTGCTACAATTCCGTTGACCTTCAACTGACACAGGTTCCATTCTTTAGAACCTAAATCCTGTCTATCTCTCTCGCTTAATGCCGCTCTGTAATCGTTCATATTATACATAACCGCTACCTCCATGTTTTATGTTTTGTTTGATTATGTATATATTATAACTCGCAACTGCGTATTTGTCAATAGATTTACTTCACAAAGACCAAATTTTTCTTATTTTTTTCTAACTATCACCTCGTATCCGAGAGCCTCAACCATTTTTTCAAAGGTATCAAATCGCATATTCGTAATTCCACGGTTGAGTGCCTGGCTGATGTTCTGTCTGACGCATCCCATGCGTTCTGCAAGCTCCGTCTGGTTTACCTTTTCCTCTGCCATTACCTCTTTTACCAGATCTGCTGCACTTGTTCCCTTAAATTCCTTCTGGCTCATTTTCCTTTTCCTTTCCTATTTCTCGCTGTTACCCTCACTTTTGCAATCAGCACTCCTGTTCCTGTAAGTTCCGGATCCTCGAACCTTAGCTTACTTCTGTTCATCTCCAGATTCTCCTTGTTATCTATCAGTACCAGGTTTCCAATATCACAATTATCCTTATCTCCGTCAAGAAAACTAACCATCTTTCCCTCCGGTACCGGTCCATTGTGTTCTTCCCATACTCGCCTATGAACAAACTCAAATCTTTCCCGCTGTGTTCCGGTTTCTTTTACCTTTTGTATCAGATAGCCGTCTGTGGTGTGCGTGTATTCTCCTACTTCCATGTGGTTTGCAGGTACGTCACCTTTTTGGAACATTGTCGCCTTGCATTTTTCGTATTGTTCTTTACTCATTGGCTTTCCCTTATTTGCTGGAGTATGCCCTTTCTCAAATCTGCAATCGACTCCGCTTGTGATATTGTGATTTTTCTTGTATGCCCTGCACTGGCTGACAGTAAACTCTATTCCGAAAAACTCAGACACCATCTTTGCTATCTCGCCAGTCTTTCTTCCTGCAGCTATGCTACGGATGTATTCCTCCATTCCTTCCGGGTACTTCAAAGAAAATCCTTTAGGGGTTCCTATCGGGGTTCCGCTTTTTATGTGGTACCGATTCTTTGCTCCCTTGATAGATGCGCTTGTAAATACCATTCCATATTTTTCATCGAACCCCTGCTGATTGATTAGCTCCGTTACCTCTTTTGTGGTCCTGCCTGGTACATTCTCGCGCAGCCAGTCCACTACTTCCTCTGGCCACTTCCACATTTATCTCGTACCCCCCCCCACTTCAAGCATCTCTGGTACGGTTTTCTGTCTCTCATACCCATATTCGTCCATGTGCTTCATAGCCTTTAGCTGGAGGTCTCCGTTCTTGATAATCTGGTCGGCAATCTTTGTCATGGCCTCTGATCTCTGTATCTCCTTGTCAAGTTCTTCCTCGCTCAAATCTTCATCACTCAGCTTTTCCAGCTGTGCAAACAAATGATTATTCAAATCTCCTAATGTATTTTTCATAATAACCTCCTTAATCGCATCCGTGGCAGGTTTCGCAACTATGTCTCTGCCAGTTTCCGTCCTCGTCCTTATACAAACATTCTGTCTCTCCCCAGCACGTTATGTAGGTATCGTATGCCTCGTTGCTGCAGGTATCATAGTAGCAGCCATCCGTTTCCTGTCCGTGATAGAAATGCTTATATCCTGTATTGGAACCCATATCTTCATCCGCCCACCAATGCTCAATTACTGCATCTGGGTACATCTCTGCTAATTTTGCAATAACAGGTTCCGGACTGCTCCATGCCGTATCAAACTTAATCGTGTCCTCGTCGATTATTTCAGTATCGCAGGCATTCCATTTTGTTCCCCAGTTTTTGATGCACCATTCGTACCATGTTGTCGCTCCATAATTAACATAGTTGCTGATATATGTCTGTCCCTTCTGGTACATTTCGTCCCGCTTACCCTCTGTCGCCTTGTAGGCTGTTTCCATCACTCTCTCAAAGATAGTTCTGAGCCACTCGTCCTGCTTTGAGAACATATTACTTATCAGCTTTCTTGCCGTTTCTAATTTTTCTTCGCCCAGGCAATTAACCGGTATGGTGCATCTCTCTGTCAGATAGTACATAATGCGCTGTTCTGTTGTGGATCCGCTCTCAATATTCAGACTCTCCGGCATTTTTATCATCTTGTTAAAGTCAAAGTGTCTTTTCCCATCCTCTACGATAAACAGCGGAAGTTTTGCAATTCCTTCCATCTTCACAATATTTGCTACATAATTTGGCATAATCTTAGTCCTCCTTTAATTCTTCCCATGCTCCGCATAACACGGAAACCAATCTCTTCTTAAAAATTACCTTGCTGGTGTCGTAATGCTCTCCGAACCAGCCTTTTCTTACATATTCTTCATATCTGGCCCGGCTTAATGCTTCTGTAATTACAGGACGCTGCACCTGGTCGTATTTCTGCTTTTCGGTATTCCAGACAAACGCTGCATACTCATACTCGCTGCATTTGTCAACCTCCGTATATTCTTTCAATGTTATTCCGGAATCAGCCGCCCATTTCATTTCGTCCTCAAAGCTATGCTCCATCTCAGCCAGCTTATCTTCGTCTACTTCCAAAACTGCGATAACTCTCATTCCTTTTCTCTTTCCTCCTACCATTTAATGTCATAGCCGGTAATCCTCTCGCACTCTTCCAGTTCATCCTTGAAATACTTCTCGTAAAGTTCCTGCTTGCTGTTGTCTCCATTGAAATCTGTGTCCTGCAGATTTATCCAAAACGTAAAGTCACTACCCGGATCCAGCTTTTCAAGTTCTTCCTGCAGCTCGCAATCTTCATCTTCCATTATTCCGAGTTCCTGCTTGTGTTTCAGTTCCTCCAGCATAGCCTCGTATCTGTCAACGATTACCTGCTTTCCGTCCTCGAACACTTCCTTGATGATGTTATTCATCGTAGTGCTGATTCCCTCTGACCTCATTCTCTCTACTACTTCAAAAAGATTTGCTTCTGAATAATCCAGCAATCTCAAATCATCCACTCCGCAATCAAGAACTGCTCTAATCAATTCGCTGTTCATATCGCACCTCCTACAAATATGATTTTCCATATCTCTTCCGGAACTGTTCCCTGGTTCCTATCTTACTTTCAAATATTGCCTGTCCCAGCATCTTTGACAGCTTCTCTGCCATCGGATTGTCATGTACTCTTTTCAGCTTGTCGCCCATGTTATGACAATTATTGCAGGCAGGTACTTTCAACCCGTCCTTCTCGCTTAACTCCCTGCCGGCCGTTCCGAATATCAGATGATGTTCACACTCTGCCGGTCTGCCACAGAAGATGCAAATTTCTTCGTACTCCGTTACTATTCCTTTGCTCATGCTTGCCTCCTACTTCTTTTTATGGTCCATTCCCATAAATACCAAAAATGCCAATACCACAACTGCCGCCATAGTCATTCCTCCTATCCATAAATCACATCACCGAAAATTGCATACTGGATAATCATGTCGCACACCGTCGCATCTGCCTGGCAGGTGTCAATTTTCAATCCTTCCTTTGTCCCTTCCGTGATGTCGTAAGGGTGCGGATTCTGGAGATACTTTTTCAGTCCTTCCATAAAGTTCTCTTTTGTCAGAAGGTGTACCGCATCCTCCTCGCTGTCATACAGATTTAACGAACCTCCTCTGCTGATCTGTTCGCTGGCATATTTCCCGAAATACTTATCCTCGACAACCTCTGCTCTGTAACACCAGTAATTGATGCCGCCCTCTAAGGCTCCGCATACAATGTCGTCTATATCTTCCTGGGTAACTATTACATTCATCTCTACTTTCAAGATTTCATTCTCCATGATTCCCTGCCTCCTTCATTTCTTTTTCGATTGCTGCGCTCTGTTCGTCAGTCAGAACCTTAAAATTCACTCCTGCGTCCATAAGAACCTCCAGCAACTTATCCTGCACCGCCTTTACTGTCGCCCAGTCTGGTGTATCATCGTATGTTCTTATTCCGAACAATGCCAGGTATTCCTCTATCGTATGCCATAGGCTGTACTCCAGTTCGTCCAGCGTTCCTAATGCTGAGATGTCAACCACTTCTGGAGCCTCAATTCTCTTTCCGTCCGGAAGAGTCAGCTCTACTGTCGGAAGTTCCTCGCCGAATCCGCCACCATTTTTGTAATGGCTCTCAATATCCTTCCAATCATATCCGCTGTCGATCTGTGTCTCCGTTCCATCCGGATATAATTTGTAGCACCCAACCAGCTCGCCTTTCTCGTGCATCTCCTTTACCTCTTCCAAAGTCAATGTCCGCATCCCTAACCACTTGTATTCCATCACTCTTCGCCTCCTTTATATTCTGCTCCGCAATACGGACAATTCTTTGCGTCATAGCTGTTAAACAACTTCCCGCACTTTTTGCAGGTATCAAGTTCTCCATTACGCATCCAGTCCTCCAACAGACTGCTTACGTGCTGCCAATCAACCGCCTCGAACACCTCTTCCGCAAGGTCTGTCTGGTTGTTGCACTCCTGCAGGATGCTGTTTCTCGTATAAACTGTATCTGACAGCTCCGGGATATAACAGGCATCATCCGGCCTGTTGTAAAACGCATCTTCGTCCTTGAAAATCATACCCTGTCCGTAAAACTCACGAACAATCTTCTCGCCTTCTCCGTTTTCATCCGGCGGTGTGTAACTTCCCACCTTCAAATATTCTTTCTTCTCAGACATATCTAAAATCACCATCCCCCAGCCACATAACTCCGTTCTCTAATGGGAGCATCTGGTCGCATATCAGCGAACCATAAAAATTTACCAGTATTCCTTCCTTGATTCTTGCCGGATCGGCTCCGCTATCATCATCACCTGCTACCTCGTACAGAAATTTTCCTTCCGGTACTGTATTTCTATCTATCCGCATATCGTAAAACTCACACGGAATGCCTTTTACCTCAACCTTTTCTGTCTTAATTGTTCTGTAGTCGTATCTCATTTTTCTTCCTCCTCCGGATTATAGTATTCTTCGATGTGCTGCGTTCCGTCCTCTTCCGTTACAACTGCAGGAAAGCGAACCAGCTCACCTCTTGTAACCATCAGATTTGCCGTCAATTCTGCGATTTCTCCTATGTAGTGCATATCCCATTCCAGCTCTTCGTTTTCGCACATTACCTTGCACATTTCATACACCGCATTGTAAATTTCATCATTCCTTGCAACCTGTTCGCCTGATAATTCTGGATGCTGCACATGATACAAGACCTCGAATAACTCTTTTATCATTTCAGCGATTGCCTCTGCGTCCTCTACAAGTTCTCTGACTGTAGAAGGACATTCGTTTTTACCTCTGCTTGGCATCCACATTTCAACGTGTTCGTCAACGTCGAAATTGTCTGCATAATCCGACAGGTCTTTGAGAAAACTTTCTGCCTGATCCTCAGCATCAAAATCGATTGTCATTCCGAAATCTTCTCCTGCCGGAGAATACTTCTCCAAATCAACATATGTTCTGTTGTTCTGGCTGGATTCCGCATATACCGTGTAGCTCCAGTCCATCTCTTCTGCTTTATCAAGCATCCTCTGCAGTTCTTTACTTATGTTCTTGTATTCCATTCTCTCAACCTCCGATATAGAAGCAGGTAAGATTCCAATGGTCTCCCTGCTCGTAATAAACACCATACTTTTCAAAAATCTTGTCAAACTTCTTTTTTACTGCTGGATATACTCCGTAATAAATCATCTCGCATACCGGACCTTCAAAAGCCATGCTGAGAATATGTTCCTCTGCAACGTACTCAAAGTACGTTCTCGGATTCTGATTTTCCTCTACAATCAGATGTTCCCGGTCATTGTAGTAATACTTATCATCCGCCGGATCATGGCTTGTAAATCTCTTCCCATTGAAGTAAATTTCCGTGTCCTGCCACATTCCTGCATCCAGAAGCAGTTCTCTTATTTCAACAGCCATTTTTTCAATTCTTTCCGGTGTCAGCTTCAAAGTGTTATTCATCAGTCCCACTTCCTTCCTCTGCCGATGTATTCCTCTCCATCAACCTCCAGCGAACTTCCATCAATATCCCGGAGCAATTCTGCATACACCCAAATCACATCCTCTGCCGACAAGCCTTGTATTTCAAACTGTGCCATCAATTCTCCGAGGCAAACAGAATTTTTATGGTACTCCTCTAAAATCTGCTCATACGCCTGCTTTGGTGTTTTTACCTTCATCACTTCCACCGGCATCTGTGCCACTCCGTCAATGTAGCACTGTTCAATCACAAAACCTTTCTTCATGCCATAATAATTTTCTTCCATGCTGGTGTTTACCGCCCAGAACTCTCCGTTTCCCATGAGCCAGCTACGGCCGTTCATGCTCTTTTCTACTGCCAGCTCAATGTTACGCTGTCTCTCTGTCATTCTTACACCTCCACTTCCGCATATTCCGCAATTTTCATCTTTGCAAATTTCTCGATCTCTTCCGTATAATCTTTTTCGTCATCCCATGTTTCTTCAAACTCATTCGCCCACTCCACAAATTTCTGTTTCCATTCGTCGCTGTTAATCTTGCACAGTTCCGAGTGGGTTATCTGCATATCTGCAAATGCCAGCGATATTTCAACCAGGTTTTCGGAAATCTTATCAAGCTGCCGTCTGGCCGGGATGCTTATTTCCTCTGAGTATTCGTAAGAAATCTTTACCGGTCCGTCGCTCTGGTACCTTGCCATTCTCCACCGGCTGTTATATACATCCAGTGACAGGTAACCGTCTGTACCGACTCTTATGCTTACTCCGTCATTGACACCTTCCCTTTTCAATATCTGCTCGATATTACCGATTGCCGGAAGGACCTCTGTGCAAAGGTCCTTAAACTCATTTTTCGCTGATTCCGAATCAAATTTCTTCATCCTGCTTCTCCTCCTTTTCTGTTTTCTTGGTTCTTGGCTTTCTTACCGGAGCTTTCTTCTCTCCATCGGAAGTCTTGCGACCTCTCTTCGGCTTCTCTTCCTTTTTATCTTCGTTTACAGGCTCAGGAACCGTTTCTTTTACCTCTTCCGTAGGAATTTCCACCTTTTCAACTTCCGGCTGAATTTGAGGCTCCTGCTTAGGCAATTTAACATCCAGCTTATAACGCTTTCTGATAGACGCAATCATCAATGCCACTTCCTCGTTTACCAATTCCTTCTCTTCATCAGTCAGACCTTCCGCCAGATCCTCTCTCTCCTGCCAGTAACCTGCATTATCTAAAAACGCATCGATAACTCTCTTCGCTCTGTCGTGCTTAACATCCCATTTCATCATAATTTCTTTCCTCCTGCATTCTGCATATTCTTTGACTACTGCTTTTCCCTGCTCTATCGCATCCGGAATATCAATACCTATCTGCCGGTAAAAATCCGGATGAACAATACACTCATAGGCTCTTGCCATTTTATCTCTCTGTTCCTGCGTGACTCCGATTCTGAAATCCTTTGCTATCTGCAGCGCTTTCTTCCAGTCTTGCTGTTTTACTGCCTCTCTTACAATGTCTGACTTCTTAATCATTCATCATCACCGAACCCCGGAACCTCCAACAGTTCCTTATCAATCCACATCTTTTCTCCGAGTAAATCTATCTTTACCATGTGTCTGCCGGTCTGGACTACTGTTGCAAGTGGTCCGATGTCCGGTATCTTTACCTGCGTTCCTACTGCCATACTGATTACCTCCTAACAAAACGGAATCAATCCCGCCGCGTATAACTTTTCCTGTGTCTCGTACTGCATTGCCATATATTCATCAACTGTTTTTCCGTATGTCTGCGCCAGCTTCTCGTATAATTTCTGCCAAAGTGGAGCAAATGCCTCCTGGATTTGTGTAGTACCGAAACCGCATCCCATTTCATACTCTGCCTGTTCCTGCATACTCAGCACTTCCATTTCTTTCTGGATTTCTTTTCTCTGTCTTGTCATTTGCCATCCTCTCCTTCTGCAGCTATTAAAGCCAATACAATAAATCCGTTTACCAATATTGCTACCAGGTTTCCGGCTTTCATTCCGTCGTACAGACCGACCATGAAATTGATAAACAACAACGTCTGCAAGAATCTTCTGACCTTTTTCATTGCCTCGAACCTCCTTTTATGATAGACTTAATAGCTGAGGGGCGTTTCACCCGCCCTCTCAACCATTAAGGAACTGCCGATCAGTTACTTAGAAAACCAACTCAGAACCGCCGTGATGATTGCTAATAGCATTGTCACTATGGTTCCAACGATAGCGGCCAAACTTTCGTACCGTTGTGTTTTCAAAAGTTTCAGTTCGAGCAGTTCTTTTTCTTTCTGCCGTCTCTTTTTCTTTTTTCCCAAATGGCTTGTCCTCCTTCCGTTGGATTTAATCAAATTGTTTTGTTTGATTATGTATATATTATAACTCGCACTTGCGTATTTGTCAATAGTTTTACTTCGCAAATAGCAAATAATTACATTTATTTTCTCGCAACTTCAAATCATATTTTACTGGTGGCTTATTTCCGGTGTTCTATCTGTCATTTTCTTATTGACCTAACCATTAACCCAGCAAACCGCATAAAACCGCACTCTTTTGTAAGATTTCTTACATGATTTCTTGTTAGGTTTCTTGTAGATTTCTTTACCAGAGAATAGAGATTAGAGAATAGATATTAGATATAAATAAATAATGGTCAAGCTGGAGCATGACCGTATAACTCGCTATTGCGTATTTTATCCACAAATGCGTGTGGATAATGTGCATAAGTAGGGATATGATAGCTGAACAGCTACCCTAAGAAACATATAGGTCTGAAACCTCGTACACGCTTCAATACCGCATTATTGCTTTTAGGCATAGGATAGGTACTAAAAACGTCTATCGCTTGCCAGGCACATTTCGTCAAAATACCCGGTCAAATTTTGGTTATTTTGTATATTGATTTTACCTGCTGACTTGCTCCGCATTTTTGCAATAAAAAAAGAGGCTCCAGCCTTTACGACCAGAGCCATCTCCTTATTCCTCGGAATTGATAAATTCTTTGCAGTCCAGTTTCCGGTATGCCTTTTCAAAGGTTTCCTTCGGACTCCAAGAAACATATCCATCCGGATATTTTACCCGGTACCCAGGTTTGCCGTTTTTCTCTTCCGGCTCAGCCTTTACAATTTTTACACCGATGTAATTTTCCATTATGCCATCCTCCTGTATTACTTGCAAAGTCTGTTTACTGCAGCCTGTACCTGTGAGTAACTATACCCAGCAGCCTCTAATCTCTTCTTTCTGTCACCGCCGTTACCCCATTTTCCCTGGATAACTTCCTTTGCAATTTCTTCGACAGATTTCTTAGAGCTTGCCTGCGTCTGTGTTGCCTGTGAGCTTGCAACAGTTCCTTTAACTGTGCAGTATGAAGGATTCTCTAACCAAATCCAACCGGCTCCGGATTTTAATTTACCCCATCCGTCCTTAACCTCTGTGATTGTGAAAGTACCTTTTCCTGTCTGGCCTTTTACCTTTCCGTCCATAGACGGCTCGGAACGATAGTTGAGGTCAGAAACAAGTACCTGCACCTGGAATGGAACAGCCGGGAAGGTCTTTACAGAATCACTTCCTGCAGATGCGGAAGGTGTACTCGCTGCAGGTGTGCTTGGTTTGCTGTCTGCAACCCCAAGTGTTTTCAAGATACCTTTTGCGTATGCGATACCAAATGCTTTCTGTTCTGACAGTTCATCAGCCTGTGAAGCGTCTGCTTTATTGTCAACAAAAACACCTTCGCAAATTACGGAAGGTGCATTGATGCAACGGATAAAGCCATAATAATCCGTGCCAGCCGAATTTAATTTTGTCTTTAACCCTCTGCTGTTCTGACCGATTTTAAGAACCTCAGCCTCGATATTCGCAGCAAGCGTCTTGGAAGTACCGCCTCCGTGGTAGTAGTATGCCTCAAAACCATCTCCACCACCAGCATTGTTATGGATGTCAACCGCCAAATCTGGATTGAATGAATTACATTCCTTGATTTCATCCGTAAGCGGATCATTCTCATCCACCGTTCTGCTCATTTTAACCTCTACTCCGTTCGCCTGCAGATAATCTCTACAAGCCAAAGCCATCTGTAAATTGACATCAGCCTCTTTGATGTACTTAACTGCTCCCGGATCACTTCCTCCGTGTCCTACTCCTAAAAATACTTTCTTTGCCATATTCTTATTACCTCCTGCATATTTCTCGTAATACTTCTGGCCGTAACCAGCTCTTTTAACCTGTACTGATGTACTCTGGTCTGCCGGACGTTCAAATTTGAGAAGCACCGCATCCGATGCCTCTCTTACGCTCTTTGCTGATTTCAGAATACTCAGTACAGCTTTGTAACCTTCGCTTAACTCCTTATAGAGAAAATCAAGCTGCATCTCCAGATTTCCAATGGAGGCTCCCTTCGCCCTTGCAAAATTCAAGAGATTCTGTTTTCTGCTCCAGTACGTCCACTGTGCTAATCCATAACCGGCACTATCCTTCACGAAGTTGGTATAATCTCCGTTATCTACTGCCGTTGTGTATGTGTCGTCTGTAAATCCCAGCTTTTTCTCAAATGAGTTCTGTAGATTTGTAGGTTTCAGACCGGACTCTGCGTAAAGATTTCCCATCATTCCTGCAATTCCGCAATCGCTCAATCCCTTACCTTTTAGGTAATTCCAAATCTTTTCCTCTGTTGTGGTTCCTACTAAAGCCATACCGATTCCTCCTTACTGTCCGGATTCCGGTACCTCAATTCCAGTCTCAACCGCTTCAATCGAGATGCCGGCATTTTCCGCAATTTTCATTTCCTTAACCGCAGCTTCAATCAAGACATCCAACTGCTCGTCTGAAAGTGCAATATTCTTTGCAGTAAGAATCCCTCTCAAAAACTCTGTTACGATCGCCTTTTTATCCTCACCGGTTTCAGTCCAGTGGACCTGCTGTGCCATTTCCACCGCATACTTGGTCCACTTTTCAATCTGTGCCAGCTTGTCCGCACCGATTTTGTCCTTAATCCACGGTACCAGGTATCTTGCAACCACAAGAGCCGCCACCATTACAACCAACTTGATAACTTCAAAAATGATTTCATCCATTGCCTAATTCCTCGCTTTCGTTTTGTCTTTCTGATTTCTCAGCTTCTTTTTCTTCCTGTTCCCACTTATGTTCCCTGTGTCTGTCCTTGTTGGTTCGGATCCATCCACAGATTCCGCACTCGCCTATTGTGGCCGTAATAACCGCACAAGCGTATGTTTCCGGAATACTTGCGTACTCACGATAGATTGCGAGCATCTGCCAGTTAAACCAAACAAAAAAGGCACCGACCAGAATCAATATCAGATTCAGCGTGCCTATTTTTCCAACAAATTCTTTCACTTTTCTTAGTGGGTGGAAACCTTTCTTTTTCCAATTTCCCATGTTACACCTGCTTTCTTATACCAGGAATGAATTTTCCCGTCTGCATTTTTCATATGTTCGCCGCGTGTTCTCGATAGCCGATACCGCCTTGCTGTTCTTGTAGTTCGGATGGCCGCTGCAATATCGCTCGTAGTCGTCAATATCCTCAATGATCTGATTGAAATGTTCTTCGGTATGCTTTACTTTGTGCCGGATTTCATCATCAAATCTGAGAATACGATACCTGCAGTTTGTGGCTTCGCTTTCGTTCAGCTTATCCATAACCTCGGTATTCAGCGCTCTTCCGATTATCTTTGCAATTTTGGACCACGGATTTATCTTGATTGGTGCCAACTGAATAATTGTCAGCAGAATCAACAACACACCGCCGCCGCTTGTGATAATCTCATTCAGACTCATGCTGCCTCCTTTCCACAACAGAGGATGCTATGCTTCGGAACTCTGCCGGTACACAATCCACATCCAGGTTGTATTCTTCCAGTAATTCTTCTAAGACGGATGAAAGAATGGCATCCGCAACAAGGTCTTTCCCCTCTGTGTACGAATGCCATACTAAATGATTGTGCAGGTTGAGCAATTCAATCTCCGTTTCTTCCGTCTCTTCCAGATGCAGACGTTTGGCCGCCTTTTCCAATCTACTGTAATCGTAGATTTCTTTGTAAGCTATCCTATTCTGCATCTGCACTTTCCTCGCTTTCTCCGATTGCTGCAAGTTCAGCCTCTAACTCATTGATTTTATCTCTGAGGGACTGTCTTTCCTGCTTTGTTTCCTCGTAGTCCTTTTCTAAAATCTGTCCTTCGGCATACTTCAAAGCCTTGTAATCGGTACTTGCGAGAATCTGCTTCAAGCCTGTAATTTCAGACTCGATTTCCATTCTCTTTTCGTTCATCCTGCGCACCTCCTTCCTTCCAGTAATCTATGAATAACGAATCAAACAACTTATCCATTGAATGAACCGTTTTCCTGGCGTTTCTTTTCTTCATGCTGCCTTTCCATGAGGCATAGGAACACTGGATGTCGGCAAAAGTCATAACGCCTGCATCCAGCAATTTCTTCTGTTTCTTTAACTTTCTTCTTTCCCGGACTACTGCCTTGTGGCAAGGTTTTCTTATGATTTTTCCGGTTTCTGTCATATATATTTTGGTTTTCAAAAATGTAAAGCCGTGCGACAGCTTCACGATTTTTGTCTTTTTCGCACTTACTGTAATTTTCAATCTGGCACAAATCATTTCTATCTGTTCCAGGCAATATTTCAAATACTCCTTATCCGGATGTATTAAATAAAAATCGTCCATATATCTCCCATAGCATTTTATTCTCAGCACTTCTTTTATGTAGTGGTCCATCGGATTCGGTACCGATATTGCAAGTGTCTGGTTTATTTCACTCCCAAGACCTAAGCCTTTGTGAGCCTCTTCCTCCGGAATATTTTTGAACTTGACATTGTACTCGTAATAAGCATCAATAAACAGGTTCGCCAGCCATATAATACCCGGATCATCAAACGCATCCGCTATAATCTGCTTTGCTACCTCATGGTCGATACTCCCGAAATAATCTGAGAAATCGACAAGTAGGATATATCCCTCGGTTCCATATCTCCGGTAATGCCACCGCAGATGTCCTACGAGCCTCTTCATTGCAAAGCCTGTACCCATTCCTTTTCTGCTGGCTCCGTTGTCGTGTATCAGCGACCTGGTAAGCACCGGTATCAAAGCATTCTGATTGAGTGACTTCTGTGGCACTCTCTCCGAGAAATGCACGCTCATAATCTTTCGTACCTTTCCTCTTTCCATGAGGGTAAAGCAGATAAATCCTTTGCGGATGTCTTTGTGATATACTAAATTCCTATGAATGGCTGAAACATTTGTCAGCCGTCTCAACATAAACCTCTGGACGCTTGCTTTATATTTAACTCCTTTTGCCGCTTCTTTGGCGGCCCTCGACAAAGCGTTCCTGCTGATAACCTGGTAATAATCTCCATGCTCTTCTAAAACCTTCTTCCGCTTAGAGTCACGCTTGGCTTTCCTGCGTTTATATCTTGCCTCGTGTCTTTCTTCACTCGTCATAACTTTGTTCACCGCTTTCAGTTGCAAAAATGGTACCCGGTACGGCGGCCCTGTATAAGCAGCCTTGCTGGTAGAACTAACCGCATAGGACAACGGGCATGAAATACAGGCTCTCTACCAATCCTGTACCATGCAAGCAGCGTCCGCCCGGTCACATCCGGATACATATTCACGGATATTTCTATCCGACGGCTTATCCCCTCCTTCCATCCACCTGGTACTGATTTCAGAATGTCAAATGACAAAACCTACTCTGACTGACCTTTGGTGGAATCAGACCGGCACATGATTCGCATTGGACGCGTTCCAGTTGTTCGCATTGCCGTTGTTGTTGACATTGCACGCATTCGTCGAATTGCCAGACCTCACGGACGCAAGCCACCAGTTGCACCGACACAGAGTTTTCAGAGGATATCCGATATATGAAACAGGCAGGGATTATTTCCCTGCCCGATCATTGTCTGATTTATTCCATTTGATAATTTTTCCTATGAGGTTACTTAACGTGTCTACCACATCCCTCATATTATCGTCATTTGCACCGTCACATTCTTCGCATATATCAATCAACTGTTGCTGGAGAATATTGCAGTACGACAGTGCCTTTGCCTGCAGCTCTCCACGTTTACTTTTCTTTCCTTCATCCGGAATTTTATTATCCAGCCATATATCATTTGCCATAGATACGCAGTCCCGGATTGCCCTTGCATAATCTACTGCCGGTTTCCCATTGAAATATCTCCATTTCTTCGGAACGTATTTCTCATTCATCACATACATTGTGACCTTGTGCTTCAATTCATTTGCCAGCGTAATCGTGTCAAAATCCGTTCCGGTTCTGTTCCTGCGGTAATTGTTGCCGTAGGTGTACTTTGTATTCTTGCTTTTATTTTTCCCTTGTTCTACCGCCATGTGTTCTCCCTTTCAAAGAATATGGGGACCACAAGGGTCCCCGATTTATTGGATTTTGTGATTGGCTGCTTACGCAGTGATACGGAAGCAGACCGGCACATGAAGCGCATTGGACGCGTGCCAGTGGCGCGCACCGCCGCCGTAGCTGACACCGCACGCATACGCCGAATCGCCAGACCCCACGGACGCAAGCCACCAGAGGCACCGACCTCCTCCGTTGCCGACACCTTTGATTCGGTTCACGTAGCTGTTGGCGAAAATAGGGTACTGCATAGCCTGTCCTGCGGACCATCCAGGAGTTCCCCATACAACAGAGCCAAATACCTCGTACTCTGTAGGCACCCAAAGAGGTCCCATATCCTGCCATCCCCAGGTTGTTGAATCCGTCAACACTCCGGATGCTGAGTATCTCTGTTCAAGCAACATTCTCTTATGAGCAATCTGTTTCTTAACCTTATCCGGCAGATAGCCGTACAGGGTTTCTGTCAGATACTTATACAGGTTGCTTACCATGTACGGATATGGAGAATCTGCGTTACCGTTGTTATTGTTCTCCAAATTCCACTGAACTGTCTCGCTAAAGCAATCCTTACTGATGAAATCGATATGATGTCCTAACTGCTGATCTGTTGTCTTGTAGTAACAGTCAATTCCGGCCACCTGCATATTAACTGTCTCATTGTTCATCGTCACAGGAATGTAGTCACCGACATAAATTCCGGTATAGTTGCCTGCTTTGATTCTCGCTCTGATCCATGCCCATTCATCGTCGTAGTTCTTAATCTCTGCCGCAAATACGGTTGCCAGGTTTCTGCCCTTGTAGATTTTGCTCTCCTGCTGGAACAGAATTAAATTATCATTTCTGGAGGTTTCGTCCTTGACAGGACGCTCCATACCTCCGGTTTTAATTTTTGAAATTTCACTTGCCATAAATCATTCCTCCATTTCTTTTTAGCTGACTGCAAGTACAAGTGTTTCTCCGTCTACCGTTGCCATTTCATCACGGATAGTTAATGTTCCATCTTCAAATGTCGCCGGTAATCCGGAAACGATGCTCTCTGCGTCTGAGTCATACACGAAGTCTATCATTGCGTTAATCAACGAATGGTTCACCAATGTATTCTGCAGGAGCTGCTTTGTCGGCACGTTCAGATTGTCAGCGTGCGCCGGATCCGTTGTCTCCGGAATCTGAATTGTGCTGGCAAAGTTCGGACTTTTGTTTGTGTAATCCTTCATAGTGTCTCCTTTCCGCTAAACCAGCTTAGAAAATATCATCAAGCACATACGTCTGCTCTACATCGTCGTCTTTGCCTTTTCTGGTAAAGGTCTTGATGCAGACAATATCTCCGGCCGCATCATACAGACCGATTTCGCTGATTTCTTCTCCAGCAAGTTCAGATTCCGACAGGGTACATTCATACCTGCAGGTTGTGTCAGACGGAAAAGTATATCCATCAATGACCTTGCGGAAAAGCTCATTGCTGAGTTTAGACTGATTTTCAGACGGCGGAATAACTGTGCCGCCCGCATCGACTCCGCCGTTACCAAATGCCATCCCTACGATTTTAGGAAGTGCAATCGCTCCGGCTCTTGCCTTAACCAGCTTTTCTCTGGCTTTCTTTGTGATTACCACATTTTTATTTTTCTCTGCGCTCATCCAACTGTCTCCTTTCTATAAATTGAATTAAGGTTTCTCGAACCATTAAGCGTCAGCTCTCCGTCGAAAAACCAGTAATCCCTTGTCTTGGTTACAACCGCTGTTTCAAGCTGTTCCTGCTCTGAATTATCCATGCTTAACAATGTGCTGATTGCGGCTTTCATTCTTCCCCTGCTATTGTTTATAATGCTCTGCCCGTTCAGCAGAACTTCTCCGTCAAGGTACAGGGTTCTCCAGAAGTCAACAAAAAGCAGGCTTTTAACACCTGCTTCTACTGCTGTTTCTGTCTGCAAATTGTAATTCATGGCTACGGATGCCCTTACCTGCTCGTCGATTTCTGCACCGTGCAGATAATTTTTCATTGCAAGCTGCAGGTCGTAATTTCTGTATTCCCACAACCTCTGTGAGCCATCTAATAGCCATGTTCCATCATACATCCGGATATTCCAAAAGCTGATAGCAAATCGGTTTGATACCTTGCTTACATCAGACAATTCTTCGGTGTATGCCTTTGTCTTGAACAGTTCTCTTATCAGTTCGACCGCCATCTGGTTAGGAATATCTCCCATTAGGTACTTGAACCCAAGCACAAGATTGTATCTCCTGTGTGCGTCCAAATTTATACTTCCATCCAGGTTCCACTCGCCATTAAACACATAGCAATCCCAAAACAACAGCTGTGCCTTGAATATGACTTTTCTCAAAATCATCTTTTCAAGGTTGCTGCTGTCTACCACTATTTCCGTCCTGTCGTTGACCGTATAAGTGGTGTGCGACTGCTTTAGCTTATCCAATGCCTCATGTGCCTTTTTGGAATCCAGCGTTCCTTCACCCATAAAATATGCTTTGAAAACATTCGGGTGTGGAGCTGTAAAACCATAATCTCCCGGATCATTTATATCTGCAATTCTGACATCAAATCCGGTAATATCTTTCAGCGTTTTCTCCATCCTGTACGGAGTCATTGGCGCTCTGTTATCCCTTTTCTGATAAATCAGCCTGCGCCTTTCCTCGTATGACAGATTTTTTCTAATCGGCAGTCCCCACTTGATTTCGTGGTACATCAGTCCCCATGTGGCTGTTTCCGGAAAAAACTGATACGGTAACTCTTCCGCAATTTTGAGTGCCGCATCATATTCCAAACCCATGACCTGGTACAGCCATTTTCCTACATAGGATTTATCATAAAATCCCTCTGTAACATAACTGAGCATTTTTTTAGCACTCTCGCTGGTGGGGAAGTTTTCTATATCAAATTTCTCCATAAAACCGCCTCCTAACTAAAATCAAGAGTGCCTGTTTCCGGGTACTCTTCTTTGCTCAATCTGATGTTCTTCATCTCTCCATTCATCAAGAACGTATCGAAATCTTCAACCCCGGCAATTCCGCTGTTATCTGATCCCTCTATCCCTGTAATGAGTGGTCTGACATCGTTGTACCTCAGTACATTCTCTGTCTTTGCTTTTGCATATACTGCCTTTATTGCCTCTGCAAAATCATTCTTGATCTTCTGTATATCCGTTGTTTCGTCATATACCAAACCTGTTATTGTGAAATTAACCTTTACCGTTGTTGCCGGGCCACATATCAGTTTTGCACAGGCTGTAGGTAATAGCCTTTTGCTTCTGTCATTCTCTGATACAATGTAATCATATACATCCTGTACCAGCTTTTCGTTTGCCGGTTGTCCGTTTCCGTCAATCAGCACCAGTTTTACCGTTCCTGGTCCTTCTGCCGCAGAAACCACAATACAATCTCCGGCTCCTGCCTGTTTCGCCCATCTGACATAATCAGCGTCGTTTCCAAGATAGGTCATGCTATTGTCGTACTCTGCAGCAATTCTGTCCCAGTAATCATCGTTGCTTTCTCTTTCGGTTCCTCCGGTTATGCGTTCCGGATTGTTTATTTCCGTTACTGCCTTATTTGGTTTTGCCATCAAAGTGATTGTGTTTGCGCCTACGTTTGATTCCGTTCCGCTTTCAACAGCTTCTACATCGATTATGACATAGCCATCCTCTCCTATAACCGCATCTTCCAGGGAACTATACTCGATTGACGGTCCTGTGTCCGTTGCAGGAGTGCAAAAAATGGTACCGGCGGCTATCTCTGTGCCTGCGGTACCACTTACTTTTACATTTCCGTATGCTTTTTCCGGCTGATGCCTCTCGATATGCACCTGCTGTCCGTGAAGGTCCAGCCATTCATCCCATGCGTACTGAGGAAAAGCAATCATCAATGCCCTTACAAGGTGGTAGTTGATAAACTCGTCCTTTTCCTCTGCCGCTGGCATTGTGAAATCGTATGGAAAACCTCCTGGCATATCGTCTATATCCGAAGGAAGATTGTTCATCATCCTTTCGTGAATTTCCTCTGCAGAATTGTTCTCCATAAAGTCCGGTTTAATAAATTCCGGTTGTGCCATCTTTACCACCTCCTTAAATTGTGATTGTGATTATTTCATCCCAGCCGGTTCCCTTTACTCTGAACTGGCAGGTCATGTTGTCGCCATCCCATGAAAAAGAAAAATCCCTGACATATTCCGTCCTGGGATTTACCATGAGTGCGTCTGTAATTGTCCTCTGCACCATAGACTCGACTGTTTTTTCATCATCATTATCTAATGCGCGTTCCATTTCTGTGCCGATTACATCCGGATATGCGAGGCACTGATACCTCTCGGTCTGTGCAATCTTGAAACACCATATTGCAAATGCTTCTTTGCCATCACACTCTACCATGCGGTTTGAACCGTCTCTTACAAAATCTCCTAATTCCGGATCCCATCTGACGCTCCGTTTATACTGCGTGTCATAATCAGCGTTCTCGGAAATAAAATCCGGCACCTCTACCACCGGAAATAGTGGTTCTGACATCTTTCTCGCCTCCTTTATGAACTCGTAATTACATCAATAACAACAGCTTCATTCTGAACCCAAGCCACAAGCACTCTGTCCCCGGCTTGTATTACCGGAGGTTTTACTGTGTGCTTATGGCTGCCTGTGTTGTGTGTCGATGTTTGGTTTTCGTGTCCTGCGTGGCCACCTTCTGATATTGTGAAACTAAGTCCTCCTACGTGTCTGCACACAGAATAGTCTCCTTTGGGAATTGGTACCGGGAATGTATTTGTCACAAGACTTCCGTTCCCCTGTATTTCTCCAAAATCGAGGGCCAGCGGAGAATCACTTTCTTTTTTCATTCTCTGACTAAGGACTGTTGCCAGCTTGCTTGTGCCTGGATGTCCGTCAAATCCTTCCACCTATACCGCCTCCTTAATCGAATGTTCCATCATCAACCCAGCCGTAGACATTACTTCCGCTATCCGTATGGATAAGGTGCCACGGATGCGCTTTTCCGGATCCATTCTTAATCGTAATTTTCGCTTTTCCTGCTTTGGCATTATAACCTTTTGAACCTGGGTAACTGCTCACATAATGAGTGCCACCGTGGAAATTTACAATATCTCCGACATTGTAATCTTTCTTTTTTGACTCTGTACTTCCACTCTTTTCCTCTTCCGGTTCTGCAAGTTCCAGCTCCATTGTCATGCTGAAAACATCCGCATTATGCTGGATGCTCTTCACGTAGTAGTAATCCGATATCGAACTGCTCATGATATAAACTAAGTCGCCTTTTCTGACAAAAGGAACATCCGGACTCTGGACTGTCATTTCTTTTTCAATCTTTCCCTCGTCGTCCAAAATTTCCTGTGCTGCAGATTTTGCGTCACTCAAAGTTTCATCTTTTCCTCTTGTGTAAATCCTCTGTCGGATTCCATATTTCGTCTTTCCGTTCAATGTCGCATCTACACTTCTTTTTCCATCATCGTCTGCCTGTCCTACCACTTTAACCCTTGTGATAAGGTTTTCCGTGCTTATGGACTGGCTGAATGACTGCGAATTATCAACTCTGAATACATACACAGTCTTATTGCTGCCTCTTGGGATAACGCTCGTATATCCTTTCGATGCCCTTATGATACATTTTTCTTCGCCTTTCTTTACTGCATCATCCAGAAGCTCCAGAGCAATGTCTGACAAATACTTATTATTACATACTGTCTTTCCGTGGGACGCATTTGGTCCCTTGTATTCGCCCTGTGGTATCTCCCAATCATCAAAAATACCTTGCAGGGCCGACTTCGTTCCTGTTCCGGACGGAAAATATCTGTTGTCCTGGCTTTTCTGCAGCTTATACAGTTCATCATAGCAGGTGCATTTCAGACTGTTTCCGCTGTTCTTTTCAATCGGATTCCATTTTTCAACATACCCTCTGGCAACTTCCTCGTCGAGTGAGCTGCCGTCCGATGCAAAAATACCCACCAAGCACCCAGGTTTAATGATGCTTGACAGGTATCCTTTGGAAGTCTTGTCATTTTTCGCCGTGAATGAGGAACGAACCGAAATCTCGTTTTCGTTCTCTTCCCAGCCTAAGTTTTGCACAAAATCTTTGATATTGTACTGGTTTCCCTTTTCATCCATCACGACTACTCGGTATCTGATTTTCGCTAAATCAATCATGGCAACCTCCTATCCCGGTATCGTAAGAACCGTTCCCGGCCATATCCAATGTCCATGATCTGAACTGCTTTTTCCGTGAGACTTTGCTGCTGACTCTATCGTACTCGCATTTGCGTCATATATAGAGGTCCATTTTGTCCCACTTCCCAGCTTCTTTGCAGCTATTCCCCACAGCGTATCTCCACTCACTACTGTATAGGAACCTCCACTTAAAGAACTGCCGCTGTCATTTCTTGGTTTCGTCTTTCTAACGAATGATGCGATTTTCAGCTCATTTGTCGTGTAGATTTTCAGCGGCTTTTTCTGCACGAAAGTTATTGAGTATTCAATATTTCCATACGCACCCGTAGGTCTTGGCTGGAATGAGGAAATCGTGACATCCACGTTAATCCATGTTCCTGTCACGATCAAATTTAGCACTGTTTCATTCTGCATAAAGTTATACAGAATTTTTACACATTCGTCCGGTTCTTGCCAGGAATTTTTCTTTACAATCGGCTCAAATCTCTTCGATTCTCCGAAAAATACACCATCCCAGCTAAACTCTGCCACATCAGTCCCCTTAGGTACCTTTACGGTACCCTGGGAAATGATGTCGAAACTCTGATACTTTGCTCCGTATTTGCCTTGTATCTTTTCTGGTAATGCCGGAAACGTAAACTTTGAACCGTTCCCGACAGGAATTAGCTTTATATCCATAGCCTACGCCTCCTTTAATGGCATATTAGAAAATACCTCTTCGAGCTTTCCGGCAATTTCGCCGCCTAACTCGTCAGCCATTTCCTTCATGTGCCGTCTGATTACTTGCATAATATCATCTTCGCTCTGCTCTTTGCCTCCTTGAATAACAAACTCCGGTGCTACACTTACCTGCACCTGTACCGGTGTTCCTCCGCTTGCTGATTGCGTGCTGGCTGGAACAGGTTCATATACTTGTGTGGTTTCGCCGCTATAATTATCCTCTGTGGTTTCGTTATAGCCTACGGGAGCGTTTCTATTTGCTTCTGTGAATAAATTATAATCACTCGCAGTATCACTCAATTTTGAGCCTTCTACATAACCGCCCGCTGCATGAGCTGATACACCTAATGCAATTCCGGCCTGCTTATACAAATCCAGCGCCCTTGCCCTTCTGCTCGGATTGGTAGGAATTACATACTCTCCATACCCTTCCTCTGCAAGCCATGACAATTCCGGACTTCCTACATAGCCTCCGGCAGCATGACCGCTTGCCTTTGTGCTGTAAGTAGGCAGCGTAGGTAAGCTCGTCACGTTGTAATTCGGGGTTACATTTACTGTCGGACTTATTGAGAACGGACTTGACGTTGCGGTGTCAAGCGATAACTGCAGGCTACTTCTCAGTAGAGGCGACGCACTTAACAAGCTGGTTGAAGCTCCTGTATTCAATGATGTACCAAACGCTGTACCGGCTGTCTGCCATTCAGTTACCAGCTGGTCGTAATATTCGTTTGATATAGGACCATATTGTGCCATAACAGACGAGAAATCAAAATCTCCAGTCTGTTGTGTCATGTACTGTTCCATGAATGAACTGAGCGTTTCTTCGCTGTTTGCATTTTCCAAAGCATTGTGCAGTGCTTCTGAGTATGAAGTCTTAACCTGTTCAAAATACTCGCCGTAATAATCAGACATCGGTTTTGCTGCGTCCTCCGCAGATAATCCAAAAGATGGTCCTTCTGTCGGTCCTGTGATTGACTCCATTAACTCCGTCCAGTCGTTTGATGTCATGCTATCCCAGTCGATAGCTGCCTTAATTTCTTCCGCAGTAGGTATCTGGTCCTTGTAATTCTGGATGATTGTCTCCTTTGTTCCTTCCGGTACCGCAAGTGCCGTCTGGATCAGTTCGGATGCAATCGTTGTCTGCTCTGCCGTGTCAAGATTCAGCTTATCAAGTCCCATCCAGCTAATTACATCTGCCGTATTCCATGTTGAAACATCCGGATGTGAAAGCAACGCATTGTTCAATGCCTGCGTGAGTTTTTCCGTTGTGGAACCCTCTATATCCGGCATAATATTTGACAGCTCGGAATCCCAAGCTGTCGCAATGCTTTCCAGATTGAAACTGCTTACTCTCGCATTCAGTTCGTTAATCTGTGCGTAATATCCGTCTGTCGCCTCTTTTACCGCAGCATCGTATTCTTCCTGCGTAATAGCTCCGTCTGACAGTTGCAGGTTCAAATTGGTAAGTGTCAGCGTTAAAGCACTATCGTACTGTTCGGATGCCTCTGCCACATTTGCCTGCAATTCTTCCTGCAGAGCATTAAAGCTGTCAGCATCCAGAGCCGCACCGTTGTACTTAATCTGCAATGCCTGCATCTGTGCGTCCGTCTTTGCATCTGCCAGCTTTCCGGTAATTTCTGAAATCTGATTCTGCAGGCTTTCAAGTTCTGCCGCTTCATCAAGAGTAATAACGCTATCTTCAAGCGCAATATTCATCGAATCCGTAAGCTGACTGCTAAGGTCCTCGATCTGCTGTTTCATATTGCCGTAGTAACTGTCGATTCCGGAAGTGTCGGCTTTATTTCCAGTCAAAAGTTTCAGAGCTACCGTTGCCTCGTAGTGATTGTCCTCAATAAATGTCTGAGCGCTGTCTATGAAATTTTCAATGGCACTCTTGTAACCATCCTTATCTGTTTCAGATAGTTCCATTCCGAGTGCCACTTTCCAATTTTCTTTTTTCAGATTTCCTACCGCAGACTGCAGATTGTTCAGAGCTGACTCTGTTTCCGCTGTTGCCTGGGCGAAATTGCTTAATTCCTCTGCCATATCAGCAAAGGTTATCTCACTCGCCACCTTCTTGACTTCGGCCAGCGACAATGTAATATCTCCAAATGCGTTCTTCGCAACATTCGCACATTCCTCCTGGAACATCTGGGCGAACTGTTCTGCAGAAACTTCGGAATCATTCATTGCCTGTTGCAATGCCTCATTCTTGAAAGTGACATCTTCAATCGACAATCCCGTAGCATCAAATACTTTCTGAGCCTTTTCAGCCTCTTTCTGCATTTCCTCTACGTTTTCCTGGTATTCCTCTTTAACCTTGTTTCCTTTTATCCATCCGGCAATTCCTCCGACACCTGCACCGACAAGCACACCTACTGCCGTTCCGATACCCGGTATCACGGATCCAATGGCTGCACCCGCTGCGGCTCCTGCCGCTACTCCTCCGGCTTTCCATGCGGCTGATTCTCCGTAGGCTTTCGATTCGTCCGCATTATCAGATTTGATTGCCTTGTACGCATCCAATGCACTGCTCACGAGTGTTGCCCCTGCAGCTATACCACCGGCTCCTGCCGCCATTCCTGTCGCACTTAATGTCGCCGCGCTCATTGATGCACCACCGGCAAGATTTCCAGCGCCCAGGTCGATTGCCAGCATTGCAGATTTTCCAAGAAGTCCGGAACCTGTTGCTGCTGAACCTAAAAACGAACCCATCAAAGAGGTTCCTGTTGCTGAATCTTTGCCGAATAATCCTTTTCCGAGGTTTGCAGCACCTCTACCCATGCTTATAAACGGAGATGCTATTTTACTAAGCATAACAGCTGATAGCACAGACGATAAATCTGCAGCTTGACCGCCTGGAAGTAACTTTCCGGCACTTGATAACAGGTTACTAAATCCCTGCCACAGTTTGTCTGATACCGCTTCAAAATCAAAACCCTCCGAAAAACCTTTTGCGAATGATGCTCCAATACTCACACCTTCGTCCAAAGTCTCTCCGAGGTCAATTCCTAACAAGGTCATGATACCAACTTTTAATCCGGTACCAATTCCTTCTCCAATATCCTGTGCAAATCCTGCAAATTTTGCCTTTCCGGTACTGTTCCACCATTCAGAGAACGGCTCTGCAATAAATTCATCCCATGCAATCTTGACTTTTCCAAAGAAATCTGCATCCTGCCATTCCTTCGTGTCTGCAATCTCGTTGAATTTTCTCTGCATCCGGTCTACTTTCGTGTCGAACCAGTCCATCATTTCGTCTAATCCCTGCTCTACTTCCGGCATCTGATCTGTCAGCCAGTCTGCAAGGCTTCTGATGTACGGAGATAACCTTTCACCAAATGAAATTTTCACTCCATCAACAGCACTCTGCAGTAATGTGATAGAACCCTGCAAGTTATCAAGCATCGTTTCCGACATTTGCGCTGCGGCTCCGTCCGCATTATTGATTGCATCTGCCAGCTTGTTATAATCCTCTTCTGATGCGTTCAGAATTGCCAGCAAACCTTTCTGTGCCTGTGTACCTGCGATAGTATTCGCCAGCTGTGATTTCTGCTCAGCTGTCATGTTCGCAGTTGCGGCTCTTAATTCTTCCATTACGTCCGACAGGTCTCTTGCGTTTCCTTCTGACGTAAAAAACTCAATCCCTAAATCAGACATTGCATCCGCCGCACCATTGGTATTCGTGGAAAGTCTGGTAAAGATTGAGTTCAAAGCCGTACCTGCCATTGTTGCCTTAATACCTGTATTTGCCATAAGTCCAGTCATTAAAGCAACATCCTCTATGGAGTAACCAAGCGATCCTGCCATAGAGCCTGCATATTTGAAGGTTTCTCCCATTCCGGAAACCGTTGTATTCGCATTTGATGCCGCTGCAGCCAAAACATCCGAAAATCTTCCTGCTTCTGACGCTTTCATGTTGAACGCAGTCAACGCATCTGTGACAATATCAGATGTCGTAGCCAAGTCCTCTCCGGATGCCGCCGCAAGGCTAAGTATGCCCTCTATACCATTGAGCATATCTTCCGTTTTCCATCCGGCCATAGCCATGTAATTGAATGCCTCAGCCGACTCTTCCGCTGTGAATTTGGTAGTTGAACCCATCTCCTTTGCTTTATTCGTCAACTTTGTTAATTCTGAGCTTGTGGCTCCGCTTATGGCCTGTACCTGTGACATAGCAGCCTCAAAGTCCTTATAAGTCTCTATCGTATCTTTAAGACCTATACTGACTCCGAGGACTGCCCCTACTTGGAAGATAGGATTTTTCAACAGGTTTATTATTCCCCTCACCGGCGAAGTAACGAGGTCGATAGCTCTCATTGTGACATTCCACGTTTTTCCGGCAAAACCTCTGAGTCCTGTGCCGAGCGTTGACAATACCGGGGATATTTTATCTTTTGCCTCCAGCAGAATCTCATACTTTTCTTTCGCCCAGCTTGCGAGGCTTTTTTCTGTTTTTTGCGCCTGCTTGTCAAACTGAGTTACTGTACTATTAGCTTTCTTCGCCGCACTGTTCGCACCGTCTGCTGCTTTTTCCATCTTTTCAAAATTCTTCGTGACATTTGAAAGCTCCGGATCCGTATTGTCAATCGTCTCAATAGGTATCTCAATTCTGAGTGTTTCAGCCATTATCATCTCCTCCTTTCGTCCGTGATTCAAGGGTAATTCTCATTGATGCAAGCATAAATGCCTGCACGCCTCTCGGCTTTTCGTAAAATTCATCCGGGGTTATGCCTGTTGTCTGGAAAATGTGATGCAACAGGCAGGTCTTACCCCCGGCATTGATTAGTTTTTTGCTACTTCCTCTAAGTTGGCTTCGTAACCGCTGAGCTTGTCGATTGCTTCAAGAATCTTGTCTTTCTCACCGGCTTTCAGCGTATATTCAATAACATCCAAACCATTCATAATCTGGAAGTCCTTGTTGTTGAGTGCAGTCCATACCTTGCGGTTATCCCACAATTTTTCTCTGTCCTCTTCGATGGTTGCCTGGTAAATGATTGCTGACTGGTACTTGATTCGGTCTGTATCTTCCGGCATCTTCATACCGAGCTGCTTATTACGCACATACTTGGTGTGCTTCTTTTTGCACTTCTCGTATTCCTCAGAACCTAAAGGTCTGATGCTGAACGCGAACAGTAACGTGCCGTTTCTGACAATCTCAATTCGCTGTCTCTCGCTTTCGTCTCTGCCGAAATCTGCAGCCTCGATCAATCCCTGGATAAAATCCTCTTCATTCGCTCTTACCAGCTCCTTTGTTTCCTCCGGAGTTGTGCTAACCTCTCTTACTTCCTGTTCGGTGTTCTTTGTTTCCTCTTTGCTCTCGCCGATTACTACACCTTTTTCAAAATTTTTTTCCATTTTGTTTTTCCTCCAATTCTGAATAATAAAAGGGAGGCATTTTCAGCCTCCCACCATGTTAAAGTGCTATTTTATTAACCTCTGTCAACGCTGAGTAATGACTGCAGCTTAGGCGGTCTGTTGACAAAGAAGTTCCAGTTACGCTTAATTACATCTCCGACTGCGACATTCTGGATGTCAACCTGTCCGGAAGGAATGCAATCTCTGTAAACAACACGTTCCTCGGAATTGTTTCTTCCGAGAAGTGTTCCCTGGAAGTCCCATGTAGGCATAACCTGCGTTTCAAGTGCCGTCATGAGTTCCTGGATGAAACGATCATCTTCTACGACAACCTGGCTCATTGTGAGACTTACTGCAAATGTGTTTGCCGTCTCATGCTCCTGTGCATCTCCGAGTACGCTGTACTTCGCATTGTTCCAGTTCACATTGGATGTAAACTGTTCTACTGTTGCAAGCAGCACACCGTCCTTATCGTAAAATGCGCCATCTTTACCGGTTCTTGCGTGTCTGGAATCACCGGCTGCCTGTGGATTTCTCATATTCCGCTACCTCCTATTCTTCAATCGTGCTGAAACGGAACAGGAATGTCAGATAGATGTGTTCCATCGAATCCTTATCGATTACATCAATATCAAACCATGCGCTGTCTCCGTCAGCTGTGTATGCGCTACTCTCAGTTACCTTGCAGGACACCAGCTTGCTCTCTTCTACCATTGAGTCTCCTACTCCCTGGATTTGGCTGATTACGGTTGCTCTGCCGTTTGTGTCATTGTCAACCTTGCCGACCAAATCATCGGTTGTGGTGTTGATACGTCTGATAAGCTCGAAACGTGTCTTAACCCTTCTGATTTTCTTCCAGCCGTCGTCCTGGTTGTCCGCAGGAGTGATAAGCGTGTTGATTGCATTATCAATCCATACCTGCTTTGCCTTGTTGTAACTAAGAACAATGCAGCCTTTCTTTTCTGCCGCAATCATCTCAGTATTTGTGAGCTTTTCCTTAATCTCAGAAAAACCACTGATTACTGTATGCGTTAATGACGAATTGGACGCTACCGCCCCGATCATACCTGCAATACGTGCCGCCGTCTGATAGCCGTCGATTTCAGTACCCTGCTCGTCAACATGAGCATTCAGCACGTAGTTCATCTTTTCGTCATTGAATGACGCTGCGTGGGCCATTCTCACATCCAGATCAACCGTATGCTTCTCTGCTACGACCGCCTGTGTAAGCGAACCGGCATCGAAAATACGGCTCATGAAGGACTGCAGCAACAGATGTACTGCCGTTTCCTCTGTGTCGAGGCAGATTGTGTTGAACTCATAAGGCTCTACCTGTGCAAAAGCATTTGAATAATCTCCGTTTGTGACCTGTGGATTGGTTCCCTTTGTAAAAGGACTCTGGGAAACTACCGCCAGCACCTTGCTGTCAGAACCAGCCTTTACTTCTGCCTTGAAATTCTTTGATGCTGCAAGAGCATCTGCGAGAGCCTTTGCCTCTCCTTCTCCTGCGTTGAACTCAACCTTTTCAAATTCGGTTGTTCCGGCATAAAAAATGCACTCCTTCAAAGCTGAATCCGACAGTTTCTCACGGATTGTAACCGTAAAGTCCTTATCTCCCGGATATTTCGCTGTGACTGTGAGTGCATCTTCTCCGTCTACATCCTCTAATGAAATTGTTCCCTGCGTTCCTCCGTTTCCTAAACGGCAGGCGATAATGGTTTTTGCACCACCCGCGATCGCCTCTTTGATTGCATCTGTGGTAAGTCCTGTTCCGAAAATCTTCTCGTAACCATCACTCGCATCCATCTCGACCGCTGTATTAAGTGGTCCGAAATCTGCCTGGAAGATTACTGCCGTTACTCCATTCATAACACTTGCGGATGAATTGCCGCCTTTCTTCTGAATGTTGAAGTAGGAACCAGGACGTACCTTTGTTTCTCCTAAGATAAACGTACCAGCCATTTATTTGACCTCCTTCTTTAAGAATTTTTCTACAATTACCTTTGCCTCGGAAACCGTGTACTGCGATTTCCCATCAACTTTGAGTGCGGCCACAACGCACTCCTGTCTGGTGCCAAAGATTTTTCTTGCATTGGCTGCAAGCTCTTTGATTGAATACACAGACTCTTTCTGAACTTTCTGCTCAGACTTTGGTGCCTCAGCAGGTGTTTCCGCTGTCTCTGCAACTGTGGCAGACTTTGTTGTTTCTCTTGCCATTGTGTACCTCCTTAGTTATATTTGACCTGGGCCGACTGCAATGTATGAGGTTTTGCCCTATACCTCAGCAACCCATAATGACCTGTTACGAAAATCTGACCGTCTTTCAGATAGTCAGACTTATAATTTGCCTGCAGACGCTTGATAAACATTGGCGAATAGTCCAGCATGATAATTTCCCCGTCCAGCGACATACTGTTTGCAATGGCCGCAGCCATCTTCATCCTTATTGCACTATCCGGACATAAAATATGGACGGCAATTCTGCCATCCATCCATGCTACCGTATTCGTTTCCTCTGCCTTATCAGCTGATATAAGTCTGCAGTATATCACCGGTCGTTCTGCCGTTGCCTCTGTTATTTCCTCCATTCTGTCGTACCCCATAATCAAGCACTCCGGGTAAATACCCTTTATGTACTTGTTTACTGCCATTACCGGGTCCGGATCCGATGTTTCCTGTGACGGATATTCCAGTATGTCGAATCGTACTTCACTTCCGATTGTCACATCACCTTTCTTCTCGTCTATGCTGAACGCATCTGTCCTCGCCCATGTGAAGCAGTACGGGGTTCCGCTGTCTGGTTTCAATATGACATCACGCAGGCAACCCTTAATGATTGGTTCAATATCTTCCGGTATAACCTCTGTCGTATTCTGGCAAAGCAATGATACCGATAATGTACCTGCACTATGTCTTTCCTCATTCGCCTGTAAATCAAAATTGTAAACCACCTTCGGATAGTGCGTATTGCCGCCCCACCCTTCCTGGTTTTCATCCGGGGATTCCGGACTAAAAACAGCAGGCATATCATTAAATACCGCAAGGTGTTTTGAAAGCTCCTCGCAGCTGACAAACCTCTTATAAATCAGTTCCTCCAGCTTCATTATCTCCCTCAACTCCTTCCGTTTCCTGCTGTTCTACGTCTGCTTCTATGCCATACTCATTTATTTCTGACATATCCACAGACCATCTGATTTCCCATTGTCCGGATATTGCTTCGGAAACAGGAATCCTAAAATGATTTGTTACATTGCCGATACCCGGATGATACTGCACGACAAGTTCCTTTTCGGTTGCCACCGTAACAAATCCGGCTTTTCCTTCGTTCCACGTGTAATGCTTGCCCCAGAGTAAATCTCCGCGCTTAATCTGCGTTAAATCGAAGGATGCCACCGGCTGTTCAATTACCAGTGCCATTTATCTACCTCCTACGTGTATGGTTCACTATAAATTCTCTTAATTTCCGGCTCTGCCTCTTCCTTGATTTTCTCCGTGAATGGTCTCGCCGCCATTTTGGATGTTCCGTTTTCGAGATAGCTTGCATACGGCTCCTGGCTTTCCAGCTCTGCTATAATAGCAACTCCTCCACCGGAAGAATTTTCGCTTTTCACCTGTCCGTTCCAGTGCATACGAAGATTTCCTGTACGTCTGGCCGGTGGTTCGCCTGGTGCCGATGCTGTGTAAGTTGCCTTACTGTACAGTTTTCTGTAGACCTTGCCGCTACGTTGTCCTTTCAATACCTCTAACTCTGCGTTTCTTATGGCATTTACTGCCCTTACACCTCTGGAAACTACCTTCCTGTTGATGTTTGTTACCTGGTCCTTTACAGTTGCCCGGATAGCACTACCAGCACTACCGGCTTTTCCGTCTACCCATAATTTCACTTTACATCCTTCCTTTCCTCTGCGTAGTAAATGGTCGATATGCCAAGTGTTCCGCAATCGTCTATGTCAACAATGTAAAATGCTCGGTTTCCAAGAATCAGCTTATCTCCACGCTTTGCCTTTGGACTTCCGGACTGCACAATGGTATGAGTAACAATGTGGTCCTTCTGGCTGTGATTCTGCCTTTCCTCGTCTGTGGCATCTGCAAGACACCCTCTGAGTGTTTCTGTACCGCTTCCAGAGTGGTTGTTTGCCACTCTTCCACTACTCATAACCACCTGTGCTTTATTCTCCACGATAAAATCTTTGAACAGGTTCCCCGGCCTTAAATACATCATTCTCGTATTTATCATCCGTTCCTCGCCCTTTCGTTCTCCTGCATACCGGTATAAAAATACGGAGGCTTGTTATGCACTCCGTTACCGAACTTAGGCACATGACACGACTCTGCAGAAATCTCCTTTTTCAGATTTTCATAATCCTTTCTCCAAAGTTCTGCTCTGTCCTGCAATGATAAGCTGAGAGGTCCAGTCTTTGTATCTACCTCATAAGCAAAACGGCGGCAGAGACTTTCCAGTAACATGAGCTTTGCCCTGTTCCATGACTTCGGATATGTCTCTATTGCCGCCTGTATTTCTTCATCGGTCAATGCTGTTGTATCTGGTCCACCTTCTACCATTGTGTCGCCAAGTTCAAACCTCATGCGATCCTTTCCTAACTCCTTGACGTTTCCCGGCTCATACGTGTATGCACCTTTCGCCATTAGGTATCAGCTCCCTCTTTATTAGTGCCTGTGGTTGCGTTACCGCCTGTGGATTCGTTTGTTTTGCCGTTTGTGGAGAATAAGTTATCTGCCTGCTTTTTTGCCGCTTCTTTGATGGTCTTTCTACTGTCTGCAGCGTGAAGCATGATTAACACATTCTCAGATTGAACCTCGGCTATTGCTTTCGGCCCTTCGTCTGTATTCATCTGCATAATAGAAAACACCTGCTGGATTTCATCCGGTGTTGCAGGAATAACAGTTATCTGCTCATTTTCTCCATCGGACTCGCCTTTGAGTGAAATCTGAACAGTTCCTTCAAACGCTCCCGGCTCAGTTTCCTTTAATTCCGCTACTGCCTGTTGCAACTCTTCATGTTTCTGCTGCATTTCAGCAACAGCCTCACTTATCATGCTGTCAACCTGTTCCTGGGTAAACATTCCGGTCTGATTGTCTGCAGGTTTCTGTGCCGCAGTTCCATCAAGCTCCGTAATGTAACCATTCCTTTTCAGCTTGGAACCTCTTTCCGGAAGAATAACTCCATCCGGGATGATGTTTCCCGGATAGAATGTTTTTCCTCCTGCAGTAAGCTGTTTCTCACATAAATACTGCATATTGATACCTCCTTACACACATTTCTTCATGTAGCAAGCAAGATCATCACAAGTCTTTCTCATATCTGTAGAAATCAGACCTTCCATGAACTCTGAATGTGTTCCAGGTTCGCCCTCGAATGTATCAGTAGCCATGTAATTTCCATTACCCAGCATATCCCATGTGAAGATATATCCGGCAGATGGCTCGTCGATTCTCGGACTTGGTGTTGTGTATGATAACAAAGCTCCGTCCGGCTCACAGATAAACTGCATATCGTCAGCCTGTCCTTCCTCTGCAGCATTGTAGGTCGCATCAAGAACCTTAACTTCATCTACTCCGAAAAGCTCTGCCAGAACTCTCTCGTTGACCTTTGCAGGATTTGCGGTACCGCCGGTGTATTTTACACGCTCCAGCAAGTCCGGATGTTCCTTTAATGCGTTGAACGTATCATATCCGAGTGTCAGCTTATTCGGCATTCTTCTACCGTCGAGCTTAATCTGACGCTTTCTTGCATCAAAGAACTTAATCGGATCAGAATTTGCATCTGAGAACTTAATAAACTGGCTACCGCCTACTGCTCCGCCAGACTGTACTCCTTCAAACTCATTCGCCCACACACCGGTCTTGAAGAAATTCTCAGCAAACATAATATCCAAATGGAGTAACTGCTGGTCTACTACAAAGCGGTTTTTCGCTCTCTTCGGATCGATAGATGCAGGTACGTTAGCACGCTGGTAGTTTACCGCACCAATCTGGTCGATACCAACGATAATCTGGTCTACCTCACATCTGTATGTCTGGTCTGTGTGTCCCATCTGTGCAGGAGTTACCTTGCCAAACTTAGGCTTTCTCTGCACATTGTCTCTTGCAAGGTCGCCCTTGTTGAAAACATAATAAAATCCGGTGGAAAAATCTACCGGACAAATAGGGAAAATGCTTGTTGCTACATAATCGCTGGCATTTGAAAAGAACGCCATACTCATATTTGTTAAATAGCGGTTAGGCTTCCAGCCTTTCGCAATACGTGCCATCAATTCTCCGGCATTTCCTACTTCTCTTCCTGTACTCATTGATTAGTTACCTCCTTCTGCTACTGCCGCAGGCTTGTAACCCGCGTTGATAATCTGTACCTTAACCCATGTACCAGCTTCAGCGGCATTGTTGAGTGCTACAGCGATGATGTAGTCACCTTCTTTTGCCGCTACCGCTTTTCCTTCTGCATCTGTTGCAAGTTCTGTACCGGCTGTAATTTCCTCACCAGCTACCCACTTGCCGATGTCCTTGATCTGAATATCTACATCTGTTCCTGCCTCTACGGCTTCATCTGTCTCAATGAGAGTAAGACCGATTACATGAGTTCCTGCGGCCGGCTTTACAACGGCACCGTTCTTGACTGCTACCGCAATGCCACGTGCGTTTGTAAGCTCTTCTCCAGCAGGTAACACGATTGTCGGACTCTCGTTAATGCTGATTCCGAAATAAGTTGCTGCTCCCATCTCTTAATCCTCCTTCTCACATCTTGCTGCAAGCTCAGGATTTGTTACAAACACTTCATCAAGTGCCTGTGCCTTTGATAATCCTGCCTTAGACTTCATAAGTTCAACTGCCTTTGCATCAGCCTCGGCCCATGCGGAACCATCTGAGGTACCACTTCCATGACCGGATTTTCCAATCTCTGAAAATACTCCGGACTTTTCAACGGCATCTACTGCCTGGTCGAGAACTGCGATCATGTCATTGTAAGCTGTGCCGCCTGCCGATTTAAGGCTCTTGAACAGAGGTACCAGTTCCTCTTTCTTCTTGCCAATGACCTCGTATTTTTTAGCGACATCTTCAAGTTCTCTGTCCTCTGCAGCCTGCTTAAACTTCTTTAACTCTTCAAGCTCTGCGGCTACTGCCGGATGCAGTCCCTTGTAGATATTGTCCGATTCCTGTACTGCAGGTGTTTCCTCTGCCTTAGGTGCGGACTTGGTTACTGTTGGTACCTCTGCTGTCTGTGGTGCTGCAGGCTCATTAACGGAAGGGTTATCTCCTTCCTCTGTACCACAGCGCTTTTCGATGCTCTCCAGAAAAGCTCTCTCCGCATCTGTTAATTTACTCTTGTCAATCTTCATTTCCTCTTCGTCTCCTTTCGAGTTTTCTTTGTTGTCTGGTCCATCTTCCTTGTCTTTGGATTTCTCCTTTGGCTTTTTGGTACCTCCGCAGGCTTTTTCGATTGATTCATTCAGTCTTTCAACTGCTGACTTCATAATCTCCAGTTCTGCTTCTGATACCTCGTCGTCTTTCTTTGCAATGCTGGCCGCCTTGCCGCTGGACCATTTTGTGATTGACTCCTGCACTACTGCGTGAAACTCGTCAAGACTTTCCTGCATTGCTGTTGCTGCACTGGTACTATCCAGCTCTTCATCGTTCAGAATCGAACAAAGAGAAGATTGCAGTGCATAGCATATATCCCAAATCTCGTCAGCGATCTTCCGGTTCTTTGCCTCATTGAATTTCTCGTTGAAGCTCACGGAATCGCCTTTCTGGATTTCCTCCATTGCACTGTCGATTTCGTCCTGGTTCATTCCTGCCGCTTTTCCGATAAAACCGAATAGCTTTTTCATGATGTTTCCAGTCCCTTTCTCGCTGTTCTCTCCTTCTGACTGCCCTTCACCATTTCTGCGTTTAATCATTCTGATGTGAGCGTCCGGATTGGCACCTTCGTCCACAAAATCTACTTTCTTGATTTTGAGGTTTTTCAATTTTGTTGCCACTTTGCCTCCTCCTTTCTGTGGATTTATAAAACAAAAAACACCTGTTTCCAGATGCTCCTTGAATTATCGTGAAATAATGCTCTACCTATGCCCTTTTTACGGCTTCAAAGGTATATTTATATGGTTGAGGACTCTGAAAAACTCAATACACCCCGATTTTACAGGTCGTTTTCGTCCTTTACCTCTACTCTCTCGGCTTCTCCCTCTATGGAAAACATAGGGTAGGTTCCGTCTTTGACTTTTTCCCATACATCCGGATCAGTTACTTTGAATCCAATCCACCAGCCTACCGGGAGTGTTCCCACCGGTATTCCGATTGCTTTCATCTTCTCTTCTGTGAATACCACGCTTTCGATAAGGACGGCTGCACCGCCTCTTTCGTGCATTTCTCCACCTTCACGGTACAGTAACACGTAATTGTAAGCTGCATTCTCCAGTTCTTCCGGTTCTACAATGTCTTTCTGCCAGTCCTCAATAAGTTCTCCGTCAACTCTCATAGAAACGCTCGCCCATCCAAATGCAAGCATTTTTTCATCATCGGATTTCATAATCTTAAACCGGCCCTTGATTACATTGTTGCCGTTGTCCTTAACCGGCTCTGCACTCTTTACTATCAAATCAGAAAATTTCTTCACTTCCTCACTTCCTTCCGCTGTATGGTCTTTCCTCAATATACTCGATTGCACAGGCACATCTCGGATGCGCTGGCGGTAACATATGCTGTCCCTTGAATAGTAGCTTGCCGCCTATGTTGAAATCTTCATCCATAGACACCTCTGTACCTTCAAGGGAGTTACACAAATCACACACTCCATCATCACCGGATGTACTCCATCGTTTTTTCATAACTCCCAGGTACCCTTCTGCCTGTGCCTGTCGTATTCCTTCGTCTGCACCACGGTTATATGCAAAGGCATTTTCGGTCTGAGCTATTGACATTGCCCTTTCCCTATGCTGCCTCTCTGCATATTTCTGTGCGGCATCCAATGCCTTTTTCTGGATGCTTTCCGGTTTCATTCTCGGATGCTCTTTTCTGAGATTAGCCACTATATTGTCATAGTATCTGGCATTTGCCTTTGCCTGCCCTTCTGTCAGTCCGATACATGGTCGAATCATCCTTGCAAGCTCGTCAACCGTGTGGCTCTCTCTCATTTTCTTCGTCAGAAGTGCTGCAATAGCGTCTTTCTGTTCCTGGGTGCAGACTGTAACAAATTCAGCACCTCTCTCACTGATCCAACTAAGGATGCCGGGTGTCTGGGTGTTAAACTCAAAAACAAGACCGTCAAGGATTGGTTGCCCTGTCGGTCCTGCTGCTATTGCATTTTTCCATATATCGTTAAAGTGGTTTGCCACGAGTACCGAATAGTCCTGCGACCAAAGCCTCAATGTTTCCTGGCTTATGGTTCCGTCCGCAACCGCCTGTCTTAACTCTTGGTATGTGATAGCGTCCTGCTGGTCTTTCCAAAAGCCACATAATATTTTTGCAGGCTCGTCGCAGTTTTCATCCAGGAACTCCCTAAGTCGTCGTAGGACTTCTTGACTGTTCTTGGTCTTTACCTTTCGTACCCGCTTTGCCGGTATGATTCGTATTGCCATTAGCCACGCCCCTTCCTAACCGCTTTTTAGCCTCTTCCACCTTTTCGTCCGGTATTTCTCCACCTTCCTCATTTGGTTCGGTGCCTGCGGCTGTTTCCGGTTCTGGTGGCTGATTCTGTTCCTGCTGTTCCTGTCTCTTGCGGTCAATATCTCTCGTATCTTCTGTTCTGTCCGGAAGGTGTCCGACCTGTCTTACATAGTCCTCCAATCCATCATCCGGAACCAGAACACCAATGCCTGTCATATCCTTTATGAACGCAGATACCTTCGTGATGTCAGCATCCTCAATATCTCCGTGTGTCATTTTCGGATAATCGGTAATTCCCGCAAAATGCTGTCCGTTAATATCAATCAGTGCCGGTATTCCCTGCCTGTTGAACGTCTCGCATATAATGTCAAGAAAAGCACCTGTTGCCAGGGCAAACAATTCGGTCTTATCTGAACTTAATGCCCAGCTACCTGTCTGCTGATGCCCTAAGAAAATAAAATCCGCTAATACCGTCATTGCTATTCTGGTATCGTAGCGGTTTATGATTGCGTTGGTGTCAAATTGTCTTGTACCTCCGGAACTCAGAAGATCCAGTTCATATCCATACGGCAAAACAACACCCTCCAATTCATCACGGCGGATGCTCTTAACCATATTCTCCATTCCGACTCTGGCCTTTACATTTGCCTCCAGGGTATCATCCCACAAATCCAATCCTTCCGGTCCGTGCATTACAGGCAGTCCGGCTAAATCTCTTTCAATGCCGATTCCTTCAATCTCCTGTATTCTTCTCTTGAAATACCATGAACGATAGGCATTTCTCAGAATACTTCTACCTTCCGGATTGTTCTTCCTGCTCTTTGTACGGAACAGTAGTGCTTTCTCAATCGGAATCGTAACCATCTTGTAGTCTGGCGGTGGCAACTGAGTCATTCCCATAAGGTTGTCCTCGTCGTCATACTCCCATTGATACAATGTTTCCTGCGCTCTTATCGGCAATTTCTTCCACCCTATCAGTCCATCATTGTATTTACTCCTGGTTCTCGGATCCTTCGTGTTACCCATTCGACGCTTATACACAATCTCATGGAAACTCCACCCATAAGTGAGGAAGGACAGGATTTCTGAAATCGTATCAATCCAGGTTTCCTGCATATCATTCATACAGCTTTGAACAAACTCTGCTGCCTCTTTGTCTTTTGCAGTATCTCCACCCGGTTCAATATTCCAGTCGGTCTGCCTTACCAGCATCTCAATAGCAAAAAGGATAGCGCCCACAACATCGTCATTCTCTGACATTTCCCTGTAGACCTCTATCCCTCGTTTGCCTCTTAACTCATGCAGGAACTCTTCGTATATCGTTCCTCCGTATCGTCGCTGTCCTATGCGACCGATTTCTTTATTGTCAGCCATCTGTTCTCACCTCACTTCCAATAGCTGCTCTTTCCTAAACTGCTTTCTGCAGGTGGCGGCGAGTATGTTCCACCACTCTCAATTTCTGTAAACGCAGAACTGCTTGCGTCTACCATATCCTTGAAATCCGACTGAGGGAAATTCTCCATCTGGTTGAAATACTCCTCATTCCACGGAGCGATAAGGACATCTACATTTCCTTTATCCATTCCTTCAAGTCCAAGCCACTGTGCCGAAAACGGCTCTGCTCTTGTAACCTTATCTCCGGATTCCTGTAATATCTTTACAGTAAATCCGGCAAGGAATTTCAAGAAACTCTGTGCCTGTGCTTTGCCTGCCTGTCCCGGATCCTGCGGAAGTCTTGTAGTAACCTTTCCGTATTTTGCCCTGTCTGCCATGCAGGTCATTTTGATAAGCTCACGAACCTCTGCCGAATCAAGACGCTTGTTGATAACGTCTGCGACTATATACCGGCCATTCTTTCGTTTTCCTATCAGCACTCCTGCCGTGTATGCCGGTTTTCCATTCTCGTCCTCCGAGGTTGCTGCTAAGTCCCAGCCTCTCGCCCACAAAATAACATCCGTAGGCAAGTCCTCCAGCATATTGACCTTTGTTCTCTTGAACATAAGTCCTGCAGCGGCCTTAATCTTCCAGTTACCTTTCAGCAGACGTTCTCTTTCTACGAGTGCCAATGCCTGCAAGTTCGCCAAATAGCTCGGATCGTTCTTCATCAGAATTTTATTATCCTGCAGCGTACTCGCTATGAAGGTAACGCTCTTTGGCATTGTCTCGGCCTCTTCCCGTTTCATTCCGGTTGCGACAGCTGCTTCAACTGCCTCCTGTCTGGTATCAAACCAACTGATAACCTCATTCAGTCGTACCATCCATCTGATTTTTCCGGAGCGTTCCAGTATCGGATAGCCGGTTTCTTGGTCTACCCACCACTTTATGAACTCTGCCACCCATGAATCTGCGTCCGGGTTGCAAGTTGCCCTAATGTACGGAACAACACCGGAGTCTGTTCTGTTTCGTGACAGCATATAAAAGAACTGGTACTCTGAGAAGTGCGTCAGCTCGTCAAAACCTATCATGGTTATCTGAGAACCCTGCCAACCTTCGCAATCATCATCACTTCCAAGATGTGCGAAATTGACCGATGCGCCGCTTGGGAAGGTCCAATGTAGTTTTGGTGTCTTTAACGGATAAGAACCTTTCACGTAGCGGTAAATCTTTCTACTGCTGTCCCATAAGCCTCCTGGAGCTGTGACCTGCGTATAATCTCTTCGGAATATAACCGCATTGAAATCCTTGTTGTTCTTATGTCTCAAAGGTTCCAAAAGCAGTCCGAATGTCTTTCCTCCACCGGCGGCTCCTCCGTAAACGCAAACATCAGCTGACGTTGCCAGGAACATTTCCTGCGGACCTTTCTGTGGTGCCAGGATGATTTTAGCCATTACTATCACCATCCCTTCCGTTGTCCGGCAAGTAAATCTGAACATCATCCTCCACCTGGTCTGAAATAGGCTCTGGTCTATCCTGCCAGCGGTCTCTCTGCCTGTTCTTTAACCAGAAGCACTGTGCCGCCACACTTGGCTGAACGTGCTTTGTGGTCTTTTCTACTCTTACCGGCTTTACACTTCCGTCCGTGTCGTACTCGACTATTCTCTTTTCCTCTGTGTACTCATACCCTGTTGCCATCTGGTACAGGCTTCTGATTACCTTTGCATCTGATACTCCCTTACCCTCTGCTAATGCTTTGCCAAATGACTCGTGTTCTTTGGCCCAGCGGAGAATGGTACGCTTTGAGACACCCATTGCATCGGCTATCTCTTCGTTGGTGGCACCCATTGCTGCCAAAGACCACGCCCAGTCATCGTGGTATAGGGCATTATATTTTGGCTGTGCCGCCATAAATAAAATTACCTGCCGCCGAGATAATCAGCACACAGGTATTCAATAAGCTGCCACCGATTCTTGCTCGTAATGGCACCTTCTTTCTCCGCTTTTTTGATTGCCTGCTGGATCACCTTTGCAGACTCTCCAGGTACCGCACTGCTACCGAACAGCTTTGCCAAGTAGGTCCAGTCCTCGTCCTCGTTAAAACCGACTTCATCCATTTTCTCGTTGGCAGTCTGTATCATGGAATGAATAGCAGCGCCAACATTTCGGATGTCTGTAAACTTCTGGTACTTACTGAGTGTTTCCACAAAGCTCTTGCACTGTTCGTATGGAGCCACACCTACAATATCCGGTGCGCTTACTTCCAAGTTCTTAATGAGAGCGTTCATATCCTCTACCTGGTGCGGCAGGAATGAAAACGTCACATTCTTAAAATCAAACTGAATTGCCGGGGACATCATCTTGTCGTACTGCTCCAATGGCTCTTCCATGATGTCCTTGCCGATGAAGCTCTCGATCATATCATCTACATCACTTATCATCTTGACGATTTCTCTCAAAGTGCTATCGTCGTCAAAACCGGAGATTGCATTGTGTGCAAGCTGCTTTGCCGCTATCTGGCTTCGTGACAACCCGGAGGTATCTATAATGGCAAATATCTCTTTCATTCCCGCGGCTCTTGCACTCTTTATTCTGTGATGCCCGGAAACAATCTCCAGCTTTTCGTCCTTTAAGACTAAAAAAGGCAGGCTCTCTAATTGACCTCGCTTCATGATGTTTGCGGTCAACTGGTCCTGCATTTCATTCTTCATTATTCTGGCATTGATGTCCTGCTCCTTGACCTTATCAATCTGGACCTTTGCAATCACCAAGCCGGAACCCATATCACATACTATTTCGCATCCTTCGATTTGGATGCTTTCGCTCTGTTCTCCTGCCATTGTTTCTCCTTTCTCAACCATTCGGCCAATGTCTGCTGTTCTGTTCTTCCCTCAACCAGTTCAGCCTCATATGTCAGCTTGTAACCATTCTGTTTATCCGGTGCTCTGTTTACCAGCTTCATAATGCCTCGTACCTCTTTGTTTTCCGGGTACTTGGTAAGCATTGCCGTCCGCATCTTTGTAACCTTTTCCTTCTCGATATTATCAAGTAGGGAATCTACAAAGGCTCTGTTCTGTGCCAGCATATAGCACAACCTTCCTATGCGGTACTTCTCATGCGGTACCTTCATCACATACCACACGAATACGGAATCTGCAGCCATCTTCGATATGCCGAATACTCCGGCCACATATCCATCAATCAGCAATGCCCTGTTGTATGTTGCTGATGAACCCACAAAGTTATGAGTCCACAACTCTCTGTAATACTGTGCCTGTGCAGCCTTTACCGGAATGACCTGTACCTTGCTGTCCTCTTTGATTTCATAATCTCTCGGTAGCATACTGCAGTCTAAAGGCTCCAGCTTACTTTCATTCGGACGCTTTATCTTCTTTCCGTTTGCAAGTGCCGTAGCCTCTTCCTCTCGGTTGGTCGTGATGTATGCGTTCAAATCTGCCCTTGTACCGGACCTTGCATATATCGTATATCCGACTGCTTCTCCTACTTTCTTTTCCTGATAACAAATAACCAGCGCCTTTGCGTCCATGCACATATCGTAAAAATCCTTGTGTCCTGTCTCCGGATCAAACAGCTTGTACTCCGGTTCCTTCCAGGTCATTTTCCCCTGTGTGTCATAGAACTTCTCATATCCGGAAAAATACGTCGGAGGGTTTGCTATAACCAAAGCGTGCGGATCATCCAGCACCTCTTTCAGATGCTCCCACATATCCAATGGTCTGTAACTCATACCATGCAGGAGTTTTCTGATTGACTCTATCTGCCGGTTGATACTGTCTATATGCTCCTGTCTCCTTAACCGTAGGTCTGTTAGCATCTGGTAGTAATAATCATTGCCAGCGTTCTTTGATGTTCTGAGGTACAACTGTGCGTACAATGCCGTTGCCGGGTCCAGAAGCTCCGAATCTTCAAAGCCTTGTGCATGGATTTCAAGTGGCTCTAACGACTGCCCTGTAATCGCATACCCAAGCACAGTAGACATCATATTGACATCGCTCGTTTCAATCTGTTCCGGCTTAAACCCATTCTGTACCGCCAGGTTTGCCATAGCAAATGTTCCTGCACATGGTTCTACAAACCTGGTATATCCGGACTTTGCTGCAGTTTCAATCAGCTTTACAAGAAATCTCTGCTCTGATGTTCCCAGACATCCTAAGAACATAGCACCCGGATTCATAAAAAATGCCATTTGCCTGTCACTCCTTCCCTTGTTTTGTGAAAACTATACAAAAAGCTGGGGTGGTTCCGGGATATAACCCCGTGGATTTTTGATACCCACCTCAGCATATTGCACAAAATCAACGTCCAAATAGATGCGACAACCGCCACTTGATAACTACCCATATCTGCCGTAGATACGGATGCCTCTCTTTATACATTGTGTCACCTCCTACTCAGACGCATAAAAAAGGCACCGTACCCTCTGATACGATGCCGTTGTTTTTGGACCGGAACCCTGCGATGAACAGGAACTCTCTCATGGAATGAAAGCGTGTTGCTTACACCAGTTCCGGATGTTATGTTAAATCCCTGCCATACTGAATATGCTCATTTGCTCATAGCTGCTTTCTTCCTTTGCAGCCTCTTTGACAGGTTTCTTGTTGTCTGCCTTACTCTGTTTCTTCCCCTTTGGTGGTGTCGGATCAGTCAGCTCCTCAATAAGCTCTCCGGTGTTTTCCGCCCACCATTCTGCGAATACTGTTCTGTGGCACCAGTCCCCTGGTACTCTCACATCTTCATAGCAGAGAAGCACAAGCTCTTTGCCTTCGGCTCTTGCCTCTTCATCCATCTTCTCAACCATATCGATGATTCTGTCTGTGCCGATACCTTCCAGCTTCTCGTAATATGCAGTCTTGAATCTATCAAGCTCCATATTCAGCATATATCCTTTCGGTGCCAGCGAGTAGCACTGCTTTCTCAGCGTGTACCCAAGTGGGAACTTTGGTGTCCCAATGCTGATTCCTACCGGATAATAATTACCATTCTGTAATTCCTTATTACTGTATCTGCTTACCCATATTGCCATCTCAATCACTCCTTCTTGGTCTGATGTTCTATAGTTTAATTATACTATACAGACGGTTCTAAGTACACTGAAATAGCCTTATTTAACCGATTGTTCACATTTCTTTAGGCTCTTGGCAGGCCTCTCGACCTGCCCGCCTGCCCCGAGAGAAGAAAAACAACTGGCTCTTTTTTAGGGGTGACATATGGGTTATCGGCTGAGTACCATATTACCACTTGGTAATTCTAATGTAAACCTACTCTTTTTCTACCTACGTTTTTTATAGCCGCAGGGAGCGTTCAAAATCACATTCCCAACAGATAAACAGCCACAATTCCACAAGCTATCCCTAAGTCCTTATACACCGTCTTGTCACTTACTTTTTCTACTTCCGAAATCTCCTGCACCGAATACTGCTTTTCGTCCAGATACATCATACTAAGCTCCCTATATCGGCGCTTCGCCTCTTCACTTCCGGACTTTTCGCACTCTTCCCGGTACATTTCCGTTGCCTTTTCGATACGATAGATGCAGTATAAATCTTCCTGCCTCCTCTTCTCCGTATCTTTAATCGTCCTCTCGGACTTACTTACTGTGTCCTTTACATTTCCCATGAGGTCCTGTATAAACTTCCACCGGAGTTCAATCTGCTCTTCCTCTGTGAACTCTGCTTCATCCGACAGCGTTGCCTTTATCCTCCGGTATGAGCTTAACATCTTCTTGGTTTTCTTTACCTTGTTTTCTTCCCTTGCACGTTTCTTCTCTGCCTTTGCCTGTTCTGTCCTGTAGGTTTTCACAGCCTCTTTCCCTGCTATGGCAGCTATCTGGTTTATCTGCTCCTGCGTCAGAACGTACATAGGAATTTTGTCATTTTTCTCCGTTGCCATATTGTCGCCTCCTTGACTTTCTCGCATTTGCGAGTTATAATCTTCTCAGTCACGAGTCGTTCCGTAAAGGGGCGGCTTTTTCTTTTACCTGCGTTTTCCTCTGCCGGTGCAGGTGGCAAAGTGTGATATGTAGCCGAATCCTTCTGACCTGTCGCTGGTTGCTCTGTCTGCAGATACTACCTCGCCTTGCGGTGTTACTATTTTCTCTTTGGCTTTCTCTCCAGCATTTGGCCGTCTGTAATTTATCATGGTCGGATCAACCGGCATATTCTTTCCTGCCTTTGTCTTAACCCACATGATTTGTCTGCCACAGTATGCACACGTTCCAAACGGATTACTTGACCTCATGGTTTCTTATCCCTCCTTTCTATCCTGGCTGGGTGCAGATCATCTCTCTTTCCGTCTGCCCCATTCCTTTTATTCTGAATCTTTCTCCGCAGTCAATACATCTTATCAATTCATCGCATCCGTGCATTACGGCCATTCCGGAACACATAGGACACATTGCTTTTCTGCCAATCATATAAACGCTATGCTCTTTATCTGCCATTCTATCCGCCTCCCTCCTCAATCCTTTTCAGTTCTTCGATTGATATTAGCCTGCAATCTGGTAACATTATCAGCGGTTCTCCAAGCACTACCTTCTGACCTTCAATGTGCATCCTCGGATAGCTTACGATTACCGAACATTCCTGTGCTACCTGGTACGTGGCATCCAGTATTATCTTCCGTATTCTCTTCTGGTCTGCTGCCGGTGTTCTTTTTCCCTGGATTGCAAGTTTCTGAAATTCTTTCTGCATAGCGTCCTCTTCTTTGTAGATTCTCTCGTAAACATACAGAAAATTCCTTGCCAATCAGCTCACGCTCCTTAATCGGTATATGGAGATCCATCTTCCTTAACTCTTAATACCAGTCCTCCGTACTGTGTATAATAGTAATGCACTCCTGTCTCTGTATCTCTCCATTCTGAGCAAACTAAATTTCCATCGACACATTCCAGCTTGCCGTTTACTTCTGTATCTCCTACCGTGCTGCTTATGGACCGGCCTGTATCTGAGCATCCAGTCAAACCAGCAATTATAACAATAGCAACAGCTGTAGCAATCAATTTCTTTTTCATACCTACCTCCTGTTTGGTTTCTTAACCTTTTCAACCTCTGTCAGTCCTGGTGCCTTTACGCATTTCTTCATTCCCTCGTAAAGCTCTTTTGCTCCCGGATTGCCCTTCTCCACTTCATCTGCAAGGTGCCGCAGGACCAATACTATCAGTCCCGCGTCTGCCTTTGCGTATGGAGAAATGGCATTTATCACTTTTTCCGAGTAGTGCTGCAGACCTCTCTCTATCAGCTTCATAGCCTCCGGTGTCTTTCCCTCTGCTATCAGCTTATTTCCTCTGTCTACATAACTGCTCATTCTCTCTTTTCCAAATGCCATAACTGCCTCCTATTCCTCTGAATTATCCTCCGGATCATCATATCCGTAGCCATCGTCTGCGTTATCTTCTCCCAGAAGCTCTTCCGTAATATCCTCCAGTCCTTCTCCCGGTTCTCCGCTTTCTTCGCTGTTCTGTTCCTCTTCTACTTCTCGGAACTCACCATCGATTACTTCACCTTCCTTCTGAGGACCAGGTAATGCAGGAATATCTCCACCTTCAATAGCAGTACCTTCGATAACTCCATCATCCTCATTTTCATCTTTCTTCTGGAAATCAGCGTCAAAGATGCTTCTTTGCTGGGTGTTCGCAATCGGAACCATTACATAAGAACCGGTCTCCTTGTCAAAGATACATTCCATCTCATTATTGAGACTTCCGGATTTCTCGTCGCTGATTTTAACTGCAGATGTTACCTTGTGCTTAAACTGAGGCTTGCTTACCTCTCTTGTCTCACCTTTTACATCCGGATCATAATTCGGGATAAACTCCTTAATCATCGTAATATCGATTTTCAGCGTCATTGTTCCCTCGTTACTGCCTTTCTCTTCCATGTTGCCAATCAATCTCTGCAGAACAAAGGTCATATCCCTTTTCATATCCTCGAAGGTGTCACTGTCAAAGTCCAGCTTCTTTTCAAATTCGTTATCCATTCCTAAATCCTCCCGTATTCAATCTTGTTTTCTTTCATGTAGTTAATCAGACCTTCCAACTGCTCCCTGGTTCCCACGGCACAGAATCTCGTTCTGAAACGCTTTGCCTCTTCCGGCTTCGGTGCAAACGGATCAACTGCAGCATCAAATGCCTGTCGCTCAATACTCTGGATGGCTTTACCCATTGGAGATGCAGGTTTCGTCACGCTTTCCTGCGTTTCTGCTACGTTTTCGCCGTCTTTGATAACATTTTCCGGTGTTTCAGTAACAATATTGCCCTGTTCCATCACAGGCTCCTGCCACTCCTTCTTTTCTGCCTCTGCTGCCTTTGCTTTCTCTGCCGCCTGTCTCTCAGCTTCTAAACGCTCCTCCTCGGCTTTTCTCTTTTCCTCTTCCTTGCGTTTCTTCTCAGCCTCTAACTTCTCTTCGAGGTCAGACAACCTCTTGTTTTCTGCCAGCGCTTTGCTGAGGTCCATAGTCTTGATATACACATCTTTTGCGTTCAGCTTATATTTGCTATCCAGACTGTCGATTGTCTCTAAGTCTGTACGCACCTTCTTGATCTTCTCTCTTACCTCTTCCTGTGCGGTACCCAGCTTGTAGGTCTTATTGAGGTACCGGATGTCAAATACCTGCTCAAAAGGAAGAACCTCGGCCAAATCTCCGATTTCTTCATCGTACACCGCCTTAATACTTGCTTTCTTCTCTTCCTTCTGCTTGTCCTCAAAATCCTTAATCTGCTTATCAATCATTCCTACAGGCTTCTGGATAAGTGCAAGTATCTCTTTCAGTTCTTTCTCAAAGGTATCATAAGGCTCGTTGATTTTCTTCTTAACCTCTTTTCTTCTGTCCTCAATAGCCTTAGTCAGCTTATTCAGCTCTGCTCTGTCATTCTTTGCCTGCTGCATATTCTCTTCTGTGTAAACCACATTCTCGTAGTCAGCAATCTTCTGTCTTACTGCAGCCTCCAGCTCGTCCTTATTCCACTTAATCACACGAAGGAAACCATCCTCCGTAGGATTGATAAGTCGAAACTCCATACTTGCCGGTTTCTGTACCGCAACCTCATTCACCACTTCGCCCTCAACCTTTTCGGTTTCGTTTACATTCTCTGCCATTGTCATTCCTCCTATATCTCATTTGGCCCGATTACTCGGATTGTCACATCTACTCTCGGATTTTCCGAGTAGAATTTCCTTACCTGTGCATCCACGACTGCCGCATCATCATGGTATGCCACATTGTTCAAGCTATCGCAGATAACTTTCCCGATATTGTCCCAGTCCGGTTTTTTTGCCGGTCTGATTTTATGCTCCAGCATCATTTTCTGTTTCTTCTTGCTGGTGGACTTCGGTATTCCGTAATATGCGATAATTCTCACATCCAGCATATCTTCATCCTTGAACATTCTGCCTTTTGCTGCCTGCTGATACATCAGCTTAACCAGGTTCTCATAGCTTACTGTTTCATCCGGGGTATATGTCTTTACATACTGCCCTACCCTGCTGAACTTCGGTCTTTGCTTTCCAAACGGCTGCCCTGGTACTGAAAAACGAATCTGCTTCATATCTTCATCCACTTTCTGCCTCCTATACTTTACCGCCAATCTCTGCTGCTATCTTATCTGTCACCTTATTTGCAGTAACCTTTACCTTTCCGCTTGTTGCCTTGTAGAGTTCGGCTTTGTCTGTACCTTCCTCCACGTACACCTTCAAGTAGTAATCTAACTGCTTTCCTGTCTCTGTCTTTTTTCTCTTTCCCGGCCCGACTGTGTAACCATTCTCATGAAGGATTGCCGTAACCGTCTTTCGATCTTCCAGCTTGTCAATGCTGATTTCTGCCACCTTAATCAAACCCATGCCGTTATTCCTCCATTAAATTCTTCATTTCATCAAATCTCTTTGCCGCTGCCTTTTCTCTCCAACTTCTGCCTGCGAATCTTACCGGAAAACACATCTCAAATATTCTGTCGTAAATACGCTTGTAACGGATGTCCTGTGTTTCCTGCATCTCCTTCAATGTCATATTCGTGGTAAGAATCAGCGGCTTTCCGGATAAATACCTGCTGTCGATGATGTTATATACCTTTTCCAAAGCATAATCGGTACTTCTCTCGGCTCCCAAATCGTCGATTATCAGCAGCTTTGCCACATTCAGTCCTGCCATAATCTTCTCTTCCTCGTCCGGATTTCCCTGTATGTTCTGCAGTATCTTTACAAACGATGTCATAACCACCGGAATCATCTGATCCAGTAACTCATTTGCAATGCAGGCGGCTGTATAACTCTTGCCGGTTCCGACTGTTCCCCAGAACAATAACCCCTGCTTCTTTTCGTACATTTCATCAAATCTTCTCACGTACTTTTCGGCCAGGTTGTAAATTTTCTGGTTGTCTCCGTCTACCTGGTAGCCATTCAATCTCGCGGCTTTCAGTTTGGCATCCATAAGACTGCTCGCTCTCAATCTTTCCAAGCGTTGCATTTCCTGCTTTTTCTTTTCAGCCTCTTCACGCCGTTTGTTTTCTTCTACCTTGCATCTGCAGATACACGGAACAATCATCTCCCTTCCACCTGTTGCCGCTGATGCTGGCAATTTTGTCTGCTTCTTCGTTCTGCACGTTCCGCAATAGAGTAAGCCGTCCGGACCGACATAATCTCCGTCATTCTCTTTCGTTTCAAATGCCTCTGCCGGTAAAACATCCTGCAACTCCATCGTTACTCACTCCTTCCAAACGGATTCTCGTTATCATCGTACTCAGCTTCTTTCTGTACTGTGCCGGCCTTTGGTAAGTAATCCAGGAATGGTGTTGACTCTCCTAAAAATGTCTTGCCATGCTTGATATACTTATCTTCTGTCTTATCTCTCTTGCATTGTGCAGCGTAATTCTTTGCCGCTTCACATAACTGCTCGTGAGAATAGCCATCCTCCAGCCTTGCCTTGTACTTCTTGTATGCCTGTGCCTTGTCAGCTTTTCTCGGATACAGACTCCAAAACTCCTCAAAATCTACTGAGTAGCTGTTTATTGCCCTGTTCGATTTTGGCTCCGGTTTCGGCTCTGGATCTGTTTCTCCCGGAAGTTCCGGTACCGTTCCGCCACCTTCAAGCATCGTTTTTTCGTCCTTTACCCTGTTGTAATATGCTCTCTGCCTGTCTGCCTCCGTAGAAGATTTCCCGATGAAATTCTGTATATCCATCATGTAAATCGCACCATTATCCAGAACCTCGATCAGCTCCAGCTTCTTGAATACATCAAGTGCTTTCTCCACGGTACCTACCTGGTGTCCGACTAAAGTTGCCAATATTTCCGGGGTGTAGGGTATCACATTTCTATACATCAGCCTTCCCTCATTTCTGAGGCTTCTCAGATAGAGTTTCAGCAAGATGTTACTGTATATGTACCCGTCCTTCATACTCTCCAAAATCTTTATTTCTTCCGAGTCGAAAAAGTCCTCCTTCAACTTTAAGTAATAATATTTTCTGTTATCTGCCATTCACTCACCGCCAATCATGCCATCAAATTCCTGCTGTCAGATCCATAATCGAAATCGGTCTTGTCAGTACCCTGTTATGTCTGCAGCAATCGCACAATTCGCATCTGTCTGGTTCTGCCTCTCCGGATTTCACTCTGAGTATTCTTGGCATATTCGCTTCTACCATGCTCAATGCCTCCTGCAGATAATTGTCTGTCACATGGATAATACGGATGTCCGGCTCTTTTTCTTTTGTCGCACCCGCAATGTAAAACGGCAGCTTCTTTCCGGTGTTCTGTCTGACAATTTCCTGGTATATTGCACCCTGGATGTCATACCCCCAATAGCGAACAAAGTCCAAATATCCAATATCCTTTACCCACTTCAATTCTGTAATCGAGGACATAACCTTTAAGTCAACGATTGCCGTTTCCGGAATGTAGCTGTCGATCTTGATTTTCCATTTTGCTCCGAACAGTTCACCTGTCATAATCACCTGTTTCTGTCCGGACATATATTTCATAAAATATGCGTCACGTTCAATACGTGCGATAATTTCCTCCGCTTTTACATAATCAGCCTTTAACCCTCCGTCCTTCTTGAACAGCGACGGATTCTCTGCCTTGAACTTGTCGAGTGTTCCTTCAAAATAGGAATCCACATAACTACCAACCATTAAGGCGGTTGTCTTTTCGTCCTCCCATCTTCCTTCCAATTTTTCCTTTGCTGCATATTCGCAAGCCAACTTCCCGTATGTACCCGAAAAATCTTTGAACTGGGAAACACTCATATATTCCCTGTTTGCCTCCTGGCTATAATAGTTCTCGTCTGTCAGTTGCATTTCTCTTCCTCCTTATACCTCTTCTAAGTCAAGACCGCCTACCTGGTTTTCATCCTGTGCAGGTGGTTCATCTTCATTCTGCTCAATCGTAAACGGATCCTCTGCCTCTACAATATCTGGCTGATTATCTCCGTAGCTTGCGTTTCCATCTTCGTCGTAAACCTTCTGATCATCCTGGATGGCTCTCTGCATATCAACCGACAATATACCCCACTTGCTAAGAAGCAGCTTAATAACCGTCTTTAATGCCATAGCCTCGAAATCAGTGGTCCATTTGCTTGAACTCTTTTTCTTCTCAATGTCATATCTGTATGCCTGCGAATACTTCTTGGCGTGGTTATCAACTTCTGCCTTTGACATATATAATTCCTGTCTGAATCCGGTCTTTAATCGGAACCACGCATAATATCCTGCAACCTTGTCTGTCTCTCCGTTGTTTCTCTGTGTGCATTTTGAGAAATCCGTTACAAACTCGATCTCGCCGGTAATCGGATTGTATGAAATCAGCTCGTCCTCATATACAACCGCATAATTCATCTTCTCGTAATATCCGGAACGAATTGCCAGCTGGATAAAGCCTTTATACATCATCTGGAACTGCGCTCTCGGATGTTTCTCCCACTGTCTCGTATTCGGGTTATATACGCTCTCGTTATACGGAACGATTGCACTAAATCCTAAATTACTATCGATTGGAAGGTCGTATGTCGCTGCAATAAATGCGGCGCTCATAATTGAGTTTGCATCACACTTCTTTAACTGTGCGCTACCAGAAACAACCGTCGTGATAGATGCTAAAAACTGAGGTGCCTTCTGCCCTAATACCTCTGCAAATTTCTTTTTTACGTTCTCCTCTGAAACCATCTGCTTTACCATTGCCGCTGTGCTTGCCTGCGGTTTCTGGTTTCCCTGTGACTGCAGTTGAGTGTTCTGTTCTGCCATTGCTATTCCTCCTTTTTTGCTGTGGAGAATGTCTCTCCTATCATCTCCATAAATTCGCTTACTGTCATATCCTCTATACATTCTTTGCAAATGTAACCTTCCGGACTGTCGTAATACTTATCTTCATCAAATATCCCTTCCCCGCATTTCACACATTCAAATACCGGTTTGGGTTCTGGAGCATTCGGGCATCTGCTCACGCATGGATAGCTCCCACACATTGCACACATATAATTCCCTCCTTCTCCATATTTCTCAGTATCGTAGTTGCGTTTACTGCTCTTCTGAAAATATGATTCCTTAATTCATCCGGCAGTAGTAATTTCATGTAGTCCTTCGGCTGTCCGGTTATTTCAATTTTTCTCTCGCATAATCTGACAACCTCTTTGACCTCTTCATCGCTTATCTCGCATACTTCATTTCTGAACTTATCTACGATTTCTGCGATTTCTTCTCGGCTCATATGATTCCTCCATTTCAAACAGGTATCTCAGTGCATCTGCTACCTTTCTTGCCGTTTCCACAAGCATTAAAACCAGCGGTAATGTCAGCCATTCTCCGCCGTATGCCACATACCCTCTTTCTGCGTATGCCGCCTTTACTGCTACTTCCGTGAGTACCAGACCAACAATAATCCAAAACCAATTCCTTGATATGTACCTCTTAATACTTCTCATTTCGCCAGCTCCTTACTTGTAAAAATAGTGATTGCCATACTGGAAAAGAAATTCCAGGTTTTCTCTGTGCCAGTTCGATTTTCCTTCGCTTTCAAAGTACAATGCGCCCTGACTTTCATCCCATTTCTCAATCTGGATCAGCTCCAAAGCCTCATAACATTCCTGGTCTGGTTCTGTTGTGTACCATCTTCCTCCGTCCTGCATGGGACTAAACTGCCATCCTCCTGTAGATGTTCTTTCGTATATCACTTCCTCGATAGTGTCCGGGAAATCGTCACTCCATACTCTGTTGAGAACTACGAGCATAACCAACGCTTTACCTTCAACTCCCTCGCTTTCTGCCTCTGCCATTGCTATTTTGGCAAGCAGGTAAGCATCGTCGGAATCCCAGTCCATACTTGCTATTACCGTTTCCTGCTCTTCCTGTTCCTTTTTCTGTACGGTTGCTCTTTCCTCTACCGCTATGGTTACATCCGGATGTGGCGCCACCTCTTCAATTACCTGTACCCTACTGTTTTCCTCTTTGTTGCCTGTGCCATTCTGAGCTAATGTATAAGTCTCTCTGACACCTTTAACCATGAATACTGCAGCTCCACATATTGCCACGACTTTCAAACCGAACAATATCCTTCGCTTGCTTTTTCTGTTCACAATAAATCTCCTTTCCGGTATCGCTCCGGCTTTTAATTGCCCTTGATGTACTTCTCTCCGACAATTTTCATTTCGCTAATAATTTCTGCCATCTTTTCAAGCCTATCGAGTATCTGTTTCAGTTTTGGAATTTCTTCGCAACTGATAACTCCGTCCTCTGTTATCTCTATCAAGTCCTCCTTCATGGCTTTTAGCTCGTCCTCGTTAAACCCTTTCAAAAGCCGTAGTGCAATTCCCTGTATGCTTTTTTCTTCTGTCGCCAGTGGTAAAAACCCATGTACCGGACACTCTCTCATGCAATACCCTGTAATCAGTTCCGGAGCATTGTATAGGTCCGACATAAGCACCACTTTGTCTACCGGAACCACTTTCGTATTTCCAAGTTCGTAATCTGCCAGCGTAGATACCGAAATTCCTAAAAGCTCTGCGGCTCCTTCACGGCTATATAGCCTCTCATTGTATTCTGCTGCCTTTTTTCTTGCCTTGAAATATACATTTGTGTTCTCGTTTATAGGGCCTCTTCCCATTTCGTGTTACCTACCCTTCCGTTATAATTTAATTATCACCAGAGGGGATAGCCGGTATCTTGATGTTCAGCAGGCTATTGACGGCATCCACGATTTTCTCATTCATCATTTTGCCGTTGATAACCAAAGACAACCGATCTCTGGAGACATCCAGTTTCTCTGCCAGCAGATTAACACTCATTTTTTGCTTCACGAGTTCAATCTTTACTGTCTGGCACCATTCGTCCGATGGAGTATCAATTCGTTCCGGCAATCCCTCTGTACCAAGCACTCCATTGATTTTTTCAGCGATTGCCTGGTAACTTGCGTTAGAGTACCGTCCATTGATAACTGAGGAAACTGTCGCAACGCTGTATCCGATGCGTTCTGCAAGCTGTTTGAGAGTCATGTCATTGTCGATCACAGCCTTTCTTACATCCTTACTCCATTGTGATGTTTCCTTTTTCATTCACGTATCACTCCTTTCTCGCATTTGCTTATTATTTGTTGTTTATTTTTGCGTGTTTGCGTGCTATAATGTAAGTAAATCTATTTACAGACTCGCAAACGTGCCTTGAAATACCATCAGTCTCAGCTCGCAACTTTGAATTGATTTGTATTTCATGTATTTATTATACCACGTATATGCGAGTTTGTAAATGATTTAATACTCAAATGCGAGATTATTTTTATACGGAGGTAACTCATGGAAATAATTGAAAGAATCTACGAAACACTTGGAAAAACAGACAAAAAAGCCTACGAACTCTGCGAGAAACTTGGGGTACGCACTTCCACAATGTCAACTTGGAAATCTCGCACCAGCGATCCGCCTGCTAAGTACATGAAAACCATTGCTGATTTTCTGGGCGTGTCTCTCGATTATCTGCTTACCGGGCAGGAGGCTCCTGTACGCAAGACAACAACTCCAGAAGAGGACGAACTTCTGGAACTTTACCGGGCATTGCCGGATAACAAGAAATATGAATTTGTCGGGGAACTCAAAGGATTTATGAAAGCCTATACAGAATCCCAGAAATATCTCGACGAGGAAAAAAGATTGTCAGTTTAGAATGGTACCGGCTCTATGGCCGCTACTAAGACGAGGAGAAATGCCTATGACAAATGCTACTCACTATTTTGAGCTGGCACGTTCCGAGGAAAAGGCAGGGAATGACTGCGCTGCTTTGCTTCTCTACCTTTCTTCTTTCTGTGACAGCTTTAATTCTGGCACCAGGGACTATCCTACTGGTGCCATTGCTAAAATCCGGATGCTGCAGTTCACGCTCGGTCTTTCCGATAATGAACTCTCCGATCTGGTACACTCTTATGGTCCTCTTACTGACTCCGAGTGTAGAACTTTATTAACCTACTCCATAAAAGGCTGTATCTCCGGAATACAATCAGTCTTATCCGGGTGTGCCTATGGATGCTAAAAAATTTTCCGAACGTCTATCTCTCTGCATGAAGCAGAATGGATTGAATGGTGCAGAACTCTCTTCTATATCCGGAGTGACAACTGCTACTATATCCCGGTACCTCAACGGACTCCGGGTGCCTACTGTCGATAACATCATTCAGCTTGCGGATGCTCTCAACGTGTCCGTAGATTATCTTTTAGGACTGCATGATGTCCCGGATGATAAAATACTCATTTCTGCTTATTCAGTCGCATCCTGCGACGATAAACGCGTACTGTGGACGCTTCTGGAACGATACGGAGGAAAACATGGAACAACTGACAGGTAACGAGGAATTTACTCTGCATGGTTCCGCTACCGGCTTAACGGTACAGGACTTCTGGAGATGGGCCTACTCAGACCTTATCGACAATACCCAGCGTGGAGTAATGGCAGAATTTCTCGTTTATTCATCTCTACGAAGTACCCCCCCCACGCAAATGCGAGAGAACTGGGTTCCCTATGATGTAACCAGTCCATCCGGACGCAGGATTGAAGTAAAATCTGCCGCTTACATTCAAGCCTGGACACCAGAAAACATCTTTGCTCAAATCCGCTTTGACATCGGTAAAAAACTTGCCTGGGATAATGAAACAGCTTCTTATTCCTCCGAAGCAAAGCGTAACTGTGACTTGTATGTATTCTGTTTATTTACTGCCATGACAAAGGATATCTCCCTTCTCGATCTCGACTATTGGGATTTCTATGTCCTTCCTACCTCTGTCCTAAATGAAAAGGTCCCGGATCAGAAGGGAATCGCATTGTCCTCTCTTCTAAAGCTGGGACCTGTCAAGACAGACTATGCCGGTCTTGGCTCTGTAATTGAATCTATCAAACTGTAAAGGAAGTGATGCTATGAAGCTGCCTAACGGTTACGGAAGTGTAACCAAATTATCCGGAAACAGACGCAAGCCTTATCTGGCACGTGTTACTCTCGGATGGATTACTGACGAACAAACAGGAAAAACAGTACAGAACCGTGTACCGATAGGTACCTATAAGACTAAAAAAGAAGCGCTGCAGGCATTGGCTGAATACGGAGCCAATCCCTACGACATACAGAACAATAACCTTACCCTCGCTGAACTTTATCAGAAATGGACCGAGGCTTACTTTCCTACCCTGGAGAGCGAATCATCCACCCGAACCATTACATCCGCTTGGAAATACTGCCATGTTCTTTATGGTATGCGTGTCAAGGACCTACGTGCCAGACACATCAAGGGAGTTATGGAGGACGGATATATCATTGCTTCACGTGGCAAGAACGCAGGAGAAAAGGTATATGCCTCTCCCGGAACAAAAGCCAGGATCAAGTCTATGTTTAACCTCATGCTGGACTATGCTCTCGAATATGAGCTTGTAGATAAGAATTATGCCAGAACCTTTGACCTCTCTAATGACATCATACGAGAAAAGGAAGAGGCTACACGCGGTCATATCAATTTTACCGAATCTGAAATGCAAACCCTCTGGGACAACCTCGGAAAAATCCGGTTCGTTGACTGGATTCTTATTCAGTGCTACATGGGATGGCGGCCACAAGAACTCGCTATACTTGAGCTTGCCAATGTTGACCTGGAGAACTGGTGCATCACCGGCGGCATGAAAACCGAGGCTGGCCGGTACCGTACTGTCCCGATACACCCACGCATCAAAGAGCTTGTGCGTAATAACTATGAGCAGGCTGTTTCACTTGGCAGCGACCGCTTATTTAACGATCCCGATGCAGTCAAAGGTGGCATGAAGATAACCTATGACAAGTATGCCGGACGTTTCGATAAGGTAATCTCTGCTCTGAAACTTCGAGATGACCACAGACCGCACGATCCGCGAACCACCTTCATCACTATGGCAAAGAAAGCCGGAGTAGATGAATATGTCGTAAAACGTCTTGCCGGTCACAAGATCACCGACGTAACCGAAGCAGTCTATACAAAACGTGATATTGAATGGCTCAGAGAGGAGCTGGAGAAGATGCCGTAACCCCCGTGGTTGCGGCTTTTCTTATGCTCTCCACTATGCAAATTTTTGTTTCCTTCTCATTGTTGCCTACTTGTTACCTACTCGTGTCCTACTCAACAATTTTTGTCACATTTCACCACTTGCCACACCAAATTTTCATTTTTCTATTTTCGGTAATAAAAAAGTACCGCAACCCCTAAGATTACGGTACTTTCAAGCCTTACGGCATTTTCACTTTGCAAAGTATATTTAGAATTTACCAGCCTCGGCTGCTTCCTGAACAGAAACAGCAACAGCAACTGTAGCACCAACCATAGGGTTGTTACCCATACCGATAAGACCCATCATTTCTACGTGGGCAGGAACTGAAGATGAACCTGCGAACTGGGCATCTGAGTGCATACGTCCCATAGTATCTGTCATACCATAAGAAGCAGGACCTG
>ENA-UAOX01000130-UAOX01000130.1-human-gut-metagenome-genome-assembly--contig:-NODE-130-length-21452-cov-7.252792_pt1 | contig 21452 bp, 19 predicted proteins | sample MGYA00243473_ERZ654563 | MGnify/ENA primary metagenome ERZ654563 (study PRJEB26926, sample SAMN06164593) | human gut metagenome | biome: ENVO:00009003; feature: ENVO:2100002; material: ENVO:00002003...
GATAGGCTCCGGTCTCGTGGGCTCGGAGATGTGTATAAGAGACAGGCTAAAGGAGTTTGCAGAAAATGTATCAGATTCATCACTGTTCATATGCAAAAATGAAAATGAAGTTAAGGTACAGTTAGAAGCGTGGGCAAAGGAAATTGACAAATATTCGTATCAACCAATTGAAGATTATGATGAAAATAAGGAAATTGTTGATTGGTTAAATTCTGGAGATTTTTCTGTGCAGATAATAGAGCGAGACTTTGGTCTTGTTGAAAAAGGACGGTTGATTACTTCAACTACAGCTCATTTGATTAGCATTGATAATATTGAATCCTTGAATTCGGACGAGAATGCAATTGAATATTATATTGAAGCAGCATTGCAGTTTATATATGAATTGAAGGATGGAGGAAAAACACAGGACACAATCAACGTAGGCATAGATGTTAAGATGCTGGATGATGCTATTTATTCGGTTGAAGATGCTTATAGAACGGATGAAGATGAAACTGAAAGTGAGAGGTAGCTTATGAATACAGGACAAGAAAGAATAAACGAATTTGTAATTCGTGAAAAACTGGAGGCGAGTGGGCATGAAATCTGAATGGACAAAAAAGAAGCTCTCTGATATTGCAGATTTCAATCCGAGAGAAACAATAAAAAAAGGTGCTATAGCTAAGAAAATCCCTATGGATGTGCTTCGCCCATTTTATCGCGATATTCCATATTATGTTGAAGAATGTTTTTCTGGTGGTGTGAAGTTCCGTAATGGAGATACAATTATGGCACGAATTACGCCGTGTTTAGAAAACGGAAAAACAGCTCAGGTCTCAATCTTAAATGATGGAGAAGTTGGCTTTGGCTCAACGGAGTATATCGTATTCCGTGCAAAAGAAGGAATCGCTGATAAGGACTATTTGTACTATCTCGTTTGCAGCCCGGGAGTAAGAGAACCGGCAATAAAATCTATGGTCGGTTCATCTGGCCGACAGCGTGTGCAGACGGATGTGGTAAAGAATCTTGAAATTGATGTTCCACCATTAGTCGAACAAGAAAAAATCGGCTCATTCCTGAAGGTGTTTGATGATAAAATTGCACTCAATGATAGGATAAACAAGAATTTAGAGCAGCAAGCCAAAGCCATCTTTTCAAATGAGTTTTTAACTCTTGAAACGCTACCTGATGGTTGGAAGCAAGCCAGTTTGATAGATATTGCAGACTATCTAAATGGTCTTGCTATGCAAAAATATCGTCCAACTGTTGATGAAACAGGCATTCCGGTTCTTAAAATTAAAGAACTTCGTCAAGGCTGTTGTGATGATAACAGCGAACTGTGTTCTCCAAGCATTAAAAGTGAGTATATCATTCACGATGGCGATGTTATCTTCTCTTGGTCAGGCAGTTTGTTAGTTGATTTTTGGTGTGGCGGTATCTGCGGCTTAAATCAGCATTTGTTCAAGGTAACATCAAACAAGTATTACAAGTGGTTCTACTATGCTTGGACAAAACACCATCTTGACCGTTTTATTGCCGTTGCTGCTGATAAAGCTACAACTATGGGACACATCAAGCGTGATGAACTTTCAAAAGCAGAGGTTCTCATACCCAATAAAGCAGACTATAAGCGAATTGGAGCCTTGCTTCAGCCAATTTATGATTTGATTATCGCAAATCGAATAGAGAACAAAAAACTTGCTGAAACAAGAGACACGCTTCTTCCAAAACTTATGAGTGGAGAGATTGATATATCGGAGGTGGATTATGAATAAAAAAGACCTCTCAATACCTTTTAATGCACCACTACATTCACAAGACACAGAATTACAAACATACGGTTGCAGAGCTAATAACCCAGATATATGTGGAAATAACGGATTACCGAATGTCTGTGCCTTTTCCTCGGAAGATTGTATTTGCAAAAAGCCGTCACGTGCTTGGAAAAAGCAATATGCCAAGCTTAAAGGCTAAGCCGCTAAATTCTTGTTTAACCTAAATACTCCCACCAACGGCGGGAGATAAAGCCAACGGAACTGCCGTTGAGTCGTTCTCTGGAAAATAAATTTGAAGGAGAATGACCTATGAAACAACAAATTATTTCAGAGGTGATGCAGCAAATGCTACCACACCTCGACAATGCCCAAATGCAGCAGTTGCAAAAGGTACTTGAAAACACACTGTTTGGCTGCGAGATTACAGCACAGACAGAAAAGAGGGATACGAATGATAACCCAAAGCTGATAGATGCTTTTGTTTCAGCAAAGCGGATTGAAGGCTGTTCGGAAAAAACGCTAAAATATTATCGCACAACCATTGAAACGATGGTAGTTTCTACAGACAAAGGTATTCGTCATATTCAGACGGAAGACCTGCGTTCCTATTTGACAGATTATCAGAGCAGGAATCAGTCTAGCCGTGTGACGATTGACAATATCCGCAGGATTTTATCCAGTTTTTTCTCTTGGTTGGAGGATGAAGATTACATTTTGAAAAGTCCTGTTCGCCGTATCCATAAGGTGAAAACGGCGACTAACATCAAGGAAACTTATACAGATGAAGATTTGGAGAAAATGCGTGATAGTTGCACAGAACTTCGAGACTTGGCGATGATTGATATGCTTGCTTCCACTGGAATGCGTATCGGCGAAATGGTTTTGCTGAACAAAGCAGACATCAATTTTAACGAGCGTGAATGTGTAGTATTCGGTAAGGGGGATAAGGAACGCATCGTATACTTTGATGCTCGGACAAAGATTCATCTGCAAAACTACATTGACAGCAGAACGGATGATAATCCAGCATTGTTCGTCACTCTGCGTTCTCCGCATGAGAGAATCAAAATTGGCGGTATCGAATCTCGTCTGCGTGAAATGGGTAAACAGTTAAATATACAAAAAGTCCATCCGCATAAGTTCCGAAGAACACTTGCAACGATGGCGATTGATAAGGGAATGCCTATAGAGCAGTTACAGCAGCTCTTAGGGCATAAACGAATAGATACAACCTTGCAGTATGCAATGGTCAAACAGAGCAATGTTAAGTTGGCTCACAAGAAATACATAGGTTAAGGAAGGTGACAATATGCCAAAATGGGAAAAAATGACGGTTGGTGATTTGTGTGACACAATCTCGGACACTTACCGCGGTGACGATAAAGATGTTGTATTAATAAACACCTCTGATGTATTAGAAGGAAAGGTGTTAAACCATCAAGTAGTTGAAAATAAAAACTTGAAAGGGCAGTTTAAAAAGACTTTCAAAGAAAATGATATTCTATATTCGGAAATTAGACCAGCAAACAAAAGGTATGCGTTTGTGGATTTTGGTGATACAAATAATTATATAGCGTCAACAAAATTGATGGTGCTTAGACCACGAAAGGAGGTTGTCCGTCCACGATTTTTGTTTTCTTTTTTGGCGTCAAAATCAGTGCTTGAGGAATTGCAACAACTTGCTGAGACGAGATCTGGAACCTTTCCTCAAATTACATTTTCTTCTGAATTGGCACCAACACCGATAAATGTACCTGATTTGGAAACACAGGACCGAATAGTTGGAATTTTGGATGTCATTGAGGAAAAAATTAGTACGAATGCTGAAATAAACAAGAATTTAACGGCTTAAAGACTAAGTGCAGAAACATCAATCCCACCGGACATTAGCTTAGGAAGCAAAGCATCCCTTAATTTAGCCAGCTTATGAGATTCTTCTTCATTTTTCTGCATCATTTCGTACATTGGTGCTACAGAAACTTCAAAATGCTTCAATGCTTCTATTGAAGGGAGTGGAAGTTCCAAGGCATTTAGTATTGCTGTAGTCATACTTGGCACTGCTGATCCTGCGTTCATAGATGCGAGGTCTTTGGATTTTACATAGTGATATACAAACTTTGAAACATTGTCTTGCTTCATCTCCGTATAGAACATGGTATCAACAGACCAGAAAGGCTGATTAACATATATCACGTTATTAAGCGTACCTTTTCGCGGAATGAGAACGGACTCTTTTTCATACAGCGGACGCTCTACATACCTCATGATTCCGCCTGAGCCGTAAACAGGATAAGTGCCATCAGCTAGCTTTTTGTGATCTTTGCCATATTTGATGTCAATTAGATCTGAGAGATGACCAAGTGGCCAGTCTGGATTGGCTTCTGCTACAAAATATTGCTGATAAATAGCTTGTGTTTGATCAGCTAAATTCTTGTTTATCATAGAAATATAACGAAAAATATAGGAGGTTGAACATGCCAAGTTTATTTACAGAAGATACATATGAACAGGCAATCATTGAATTGTTTGAAAACATGGGTTATGACCACATCTACGCTCCGGATTTTGATAGAGATTATACCAGTCCACTTCTGGACTCTATTCTGCGAGATAGCTTGGTGCGTATCAACCGTGATCTGCCTGTAGAAGCCATCGATGAGGCATTGACCAAATTGAAGAATTTTGATACTGGTAGTCTATTGCAGAAGAACATTATCTTTATGGATTATCTACAAAATGGTATTACAGTTAAGTTCTTTGTAAAGGGCGAGGAGCAATCGTCGATTGTACGTTTGATTGATTACCAAAATGTAAAGAGCAACTCTTTCTATGTGGTAAATCAGTTTACGTTCCTTGAAAACGGAAATAACCGTCGTCCAGACATTATTCTATTTATAAATGGATTGCCTCTTGTTTTGATGGAATTGAAGAGCCCGGCTAAGGATGAAGTTGGAGCAGAAAATGCATTCCATCAGATTCGAAATTACATGCAGGATATTCCATCTATTTTCTATTATAATGCGATTTGTGTAATTAGTGATTTATCTACGAATAAGGCTGGAACTATCACCTCCGGATTAGATCGTTTTATGGAATGGAAAACAAAAGATGGTAATTATGAAGATACTGCGTATGCGTCCTTTGAAACTTTCTATGAGGGTATGTTCCAAAAGGAACGTTTGCTTGATATTTTGAAGAATTTTATTCTTTTTTCAGGCGTTAGCAATAATCGTTTTAAAGTATTAGCAGGATACCATCAGTATTTTGCAGTACGTAAAGCTATTGAGAAAGCAAAGGTAGCGACAAAGACCGATGGTAAGGGTGGTGTGTTCTGGCATACACAGGGCTCTGGTAAGTCATTGTCGATGGTATTCTATGCACATTTATTGCAAGATGCATTAGACAGCCCGACCATCGTAGTTATGACAGACCGTATTGATTTGGATGATCAGCTCTATGCACAGTTTTCACAATGTGCAGATTTCTTGCGTCAAACACCGGTACAGGCGGAGAGCAAGGAACATCTGAAGTCACTTCTTGATGGCAGAAGTGCGAATGGAATTATATTTACTACGATGTTTAAATTTGAGCGTGGAGAGAAAGCTTTATCGGAACGCAGAAATATTGTTGTTATGGCGGATGAAGCACATCGTGGGCAGTATGGTTTTGATGAGAAAATCGTTATGTCAGAGAATGAAAATGGTGAAAGGGAAGCGCATACAGTAATTGGGAATGCACGTATTATTCATGACGCATTGCCAAATGCTACATTTATTGGATTTACTGGTACGCCGATTTCAGCTAAGGATAGAAATACTCGTGAAGTTTTTGGTGATTATATCGACGTTTATGATATGACACAGGCGGTGGAAGATGGTGCTACTCGTCCGGTTTATTATGAAAGCCGAGTTGTTCATCTGAAGTTGGATGAGAATACATTGGCATTAATTGATTCTACTTACGACATTTTAGAGCAGCAGTCCGACGCGCAAACGATCGAGAAGAGCAAAAAGATGCTTGGCCAGATGGAAAGCGTACTGGGAGCAGATTCTACGATTGAATCTCTTTGTGATGATATCGTTGAGCATTATGAAAAATATAGAGCAAATCTTCTGACGGGCAAGGCTATGATTGTGGCGTATTCTCGTCCGATTGCAATGAAAATTTATCGTCAAATCTTGAAAATTAGACCTGCATGGATAGATAAGGTTGGTGTGGTTATGACTGGCGGCAATAATGATCCAGAGGATTGGAAAGAGATCATCGGAACCAAATCGCACAAAGAAGAGCTCGCAAGGAAGTTTAAAGATAACAATGATCCAATGAAAATAGCTATCGTTGTAGACATGTGGCTTACTGGATTTGACGTACCTTCTTTAGCTACCATGTATGTGTACAAGCCAATGCATGGTTATAATTTGATGCAGGCCATTGCTCGTGTTAACCGCGTATTCAAGGACAAAGAAGGTGGCTTGATCGTAGACTATGTTGGAATTGCATCGGCCCTAAAGGCTGCAATGAAAGAATATACGAAACGTGATCAGTCTAAATATGGCGACATGAATATTGCCAAGATGGCCTACCCGAAGTTTCAGGAAAAGCTGCAGGTTTGTAAGGATTTACTATATGGATTTGATTTTAGTGAATTTGTAGGTGGTTCTCCGCTTACAATGGCTAAGCTCATTACAGGTGGCGTAAACTTTATTCTTGATGCAAGTGTACAGGAAAGAAAAGATTTGTTCTTGAAGGAAGCGATGCTTTTGAAGCAGTCGCATTCGCTTTGTTCCAGTATGACAACAGAGAAGGAACGGCATGAAGCGGCTTATATGGAGGCTTTGCGTTCTACGGTTATTAAGATCACATATGGTGGCACTGGTGGAAAGAGCCTGTCACTTACAGCGATTAATGACCAAATCAATGAACTTTTGAAAGCGGCAGTACAGAGCGAAGGTGTCATCAACTTATTTGACAGCAGCAAGAGTGGTGGTGAAAATTTCAGCTTGTTTGATCCGGCAGTCCTGGATGAAATCTCTAGGATGAAGGAAAAAAATATAGCTGTCGAGATCTTGAAAAAACTCATGGCCGAGCAAGTGGCTCTTTACAAGAGAACAAATGTGGTACAGTCACAAAAATTTTCGGAAAAGATTGCACAACTGATGAACTCTTATTATAACGGACTAATCACCAATGAAGAAGTTATTAAAGAACTGCTGAAAACTGCAGAGGAAATTGCAAATCTCTATAAGAATGGTCAGAAACTGGGGCTTTCACAAGAAGAGCTTGCATTTTATGATGCCCTTACAAAACCAGAGCATATTAAGGATTTTTATAAGAATGATGAGTTGATTGATCTGACAAGAGAACTTACAGAAATGCTTCGTAAGAATCGCACTATCGATTGGCAGAAGAAAGAAACTGCTAGAGCGCAGATGCGTAAGATGGTTAAGAGACTTCTTAAGAAATATAAGTATCCGCCGGAAGATTATGATTTTGCAATAAGCACAGTAATTAGTCAGTGTGAGCTTTGGACAGATAATGTGGAACCACAAAAAGAGGAAACACTCTATAAATATGTATCTGAAACAGAACTAAGCATGGTAGCAGCGAATACGTTTCCTTACGGAGAGAAGAAGTAATGGAGGTGCGATATGGATGCACGTAAAGGTAATATTTATGAGATATTAAATGGAAATAAACAGTTTTTGATTCCGGTTTATCAGAGGTTTTACAGTTGGGATATAGATCAGTGTAAACGGCTTTGGAACGATATTGTAGAGATGCAGAGAAAAGGCAAAGCAGGTCATTTTGTAGGATCTATTGTTAATATTGCTGAGCAGGCAATGCCAACAGGCGTTCAGAAATATATGATTATTGATGGTCAACAGCGAATGACTACTTTAACACTGCTTCTCTTGGCTCTGCGCGATTATGCAATAGAGAATCCGAGTGACACAACAATCAATGCTCGTCGTATAGATAATATGCTTCTAAAAAACGAGTATGAAAGTGGCGATGAACGATATAAGTTATTGCTGACTGAAACGGATCGAGATATTCTCATAAGACTTGTTGAGAAAAAGCCAATTACAGAAGGCACTAGATCAAGACTGATTGAAAATTACAATTTTTTTGCTGGAAAACTCGCTGATAAAGAAATTCAGCCTGCAGAGGTATATGAGTCAATTGGAAAATTACAAATTGTTAATATCACATTAGATCGTGCTGTTGACGATGCACAGGCAATTTTTGAAAGTTTGAATTCTACTGGTAAGGAACTTTCTGAATCTGATTTGATTCGTAACTATGTTTTGATGGGATTAGAGCCATCTGAACAAACTTATGTATATGAACATCTTTGGCGGCCTATGGAACAGCTGTTTATCTATGAAACGCAAGGAACGGTAATGGATGCTTTCTTCCGCCATTACTTGACCATGAAACTTTCTCGTATTCCAAAGCAAGGACGTGTATATGAAGAATTTAAATTGTATCATTTGAATTGTGAATTTGGAACTATCAGAGAATTATGTCAAGATTTGCTTGAATATGCAAAATATTATACAAATATTGTATTCAAGCGAAATACTGACACGGATTTAAAGAAGTTATATGAGGACATTATCGATTTAAGAATGGAAGTATCTTACCCGTTCTTGCTGAAAATTCATCATGACTGCGTAGAAGGACTAATTACATCAGATGAACTGAAGAAAATTTTGAAGCTTTGTATTAGCTATGTTCTGAGACGTGCAATTTGTGAGATCCCGACCAACTCAATGAACAAAACCTTTGCAACATTGAAGAATTATATTAGACCAGATGATTATCTGAATTCTATTAAGGCATTTTTCGTGATGCAGGATACATATAAAGAATTCCCAGATGACGATAAGTTTGAAGGTGCATTTGTAAGCCGTGATATTTATAATATGCGTGCTAGAAATTATATTCTCAGTCGTTTGGAAAACTTTGAAAACAAAGCTCCAATTATAATAGAGAATTACACCATTGAGCATATTATGCCGCAGAACAAAAATCTTTCTTTAGAGTGGCAAGCTGATCTTGGTACTGAGTGGCAAGAGGTTCAGAAAAAGTATTTACATACAATTGGCAATCTTACTTTGACTGCATATAATTCTGAAATGAGTGACAGGCCTTTCTTGGAAAAGATGGATATGCCGGGTGGATTCAAAGAAAGTGCACTTAGGCTTAATAAATATGTGGTTTTGCAAAATAAGTGGAATGAAAAACATATCCAAGAGAGGGCAAACGAATTAGCAAAGAAAGCAGAATCTATTTGGCCATATCCAACTTTAACAGTTGCAGAACTTGCGCCATATCAAGTAGAAGATAAAACAGTGCAGAAATATTCCTTGGAAACATATGATGTGAATGCTTTTACAAGAATACTATTCGAGTCTTTAGATAAGCGCATTATGAACTTATCCCCTGCGGTTAAGAAGGAATATAAAAAGTTGTATGTTGCCTATAAACTGGATACTAATTTTGTTGATATTGTTTTTCAGAAACAAAGATTACGTATCTCGATTAATATGAAGTTTTCAGAGATTAATGACCCTAATGGTATTTGCAAAGATATTACTGGCTTAGGACGTTGGGGAAATGGCGATGTAGAATTGTTTATGGAGCATCAGGATGAATTAGAGCAAATCATGGAAATTGTGAAACAATCCTTTGATGCACAGGCAGAGTGATGATTTCTGAATAGGCCAAGTCGAAAGCTCTCCCGGCGGCTAACATCAAGTAGGACGTATCGTGTCATGTGGAGACTATAATAGGGCTACGTCGTACAGATTCGTGAAAATCCTTGAATTTACGCACTTTTGCAGCTTTTTCAATTTCGGCAGAACCGATGTGAAAAGGAATAAAAAGCAGATAGTGGACAGAATTCATGTCGTTGTCGGCTATAGAGTCGACACGAGGGACACAATATTCTTTGATGAATAAAAGTGAATAAAATAGCCAATTTGGCAGGGATATTTAATTACAAATATTGAATATCCCTGCCTTTTATTTTTCTATTCAAGGAGGTGTCTATATGTTAAAGATAAGGCTTCAAGGGACAAAAAATGACATACGTTGGTTTGTACGTTTACTTCAGAGAGATAAACGATTTGAAGTGAATAATGTTTCAACTTTTTTCGATAATGTTGGAACAGATAAATATAAACGTGTGTATGCAGAAGTATCAAGAAAGAAAAAGGATTCTGGTAAGAAACCAAGTAACGTTATGCAGGTAGAAGAAAAATGCCACTATGTAGGAAGTGGCATGGTGATTCGATAGAAATGGAGGTACAGACTTGAAAGTACAGGAGGGATACCGACTTGGCAGCATTGTTCGCAGAGATTTTTGCCCTGCGTTACAAATAGATGCAGATTCCGAGCAGGTTGTAACTTCAATGCTGAATCAGAATTTTGTCCCCATCGTTGATGGCCGGAATGCTCTATGCGGGATTCTGACAAGGAAACGGCTGATTGAATTTCTGGCACAAGCTCGTGATAAAAAAGAATAAGTCCTGCATCTTTAGACGGTCTTAATACAGATACGCATTCTCTTTTACCTTCTTTACTTCCTTTGATTTATAATTAAGGGCACATAAAGGGGTATAAAGGAGGATTGCAGTTATGGGAGTAGTGTTGTTAAAAAGGAAGTTGACTTCGTTTCAAATTATCATCCTCGGGTTTTCTGGTGTGATCCTTTTCGGCACCTTCCTTTTAATGTTGCCGTTTTCCAGCCGAAGCGGACTGGCAACGCCTTTCTCGGATGCATTGTTTACTTCTACCTCAGCAGTTTGTGTAACTGGACTCATTATACATGATACGGCAACATATTGGTCGACCTTCGGCCAGTTTGTAATTTTACTGCTGATTCAGATTGGAGGCATGGGGGTTATTACCATAGCCGCATCTTTTGCAATGATTTCCGGTCGGAAGATTTCTTTGATGCAGCGCTGTACCATGCAGGAGGCGATTTCAGCGCCAAAGGTAGGGGGAATCGTTCGCTTGACTGGCTTTATCGTCAGGGTGACACTGGTGATGGAACTGCTGTGTGCAGCCGTGATGGCGCCGGTGTTTTGCCGTGATTTCGGGAAAAAGGGACTTTGGATGGCACTGTTTCATTCCGTGTCCGCTTTTTGTAACGCAGGCTTTGATCTATTGGGTGTGCGCACTCCCTTTTCCTCCCTGACCAGCTATGCAGCAAATCCAGTCATAAACTTTACTATTATGTTCTTAATTGTGTTTGGAGGCATTGGCTTTCTGACTTGGGATGATATTCGGACAAATCGATTGCATTTGCACAAATATCGGATGCAGAGTAAGGTGATTCTTTGTACCACAGCGGTTTTATTGATCGTTCCGGCAATGTACTTTTATTTTTTTGAGTTTGCTGATCTTACCCGAAAGGAACGGCTTTTATCTTCTCTTTTTCAAGCTGTAACACCACGAACAGCTGGCTTTAATACGGTGGAATTAACTGATTTGAGTGAGGCGGGACAATTTATCACCATTGCGCTGATGCTGATCGGCGGTAGTCCCGGGTCTACCGCAGGCGGTTTAAAAACAACAACCATTGCTGTTTTGCTTACTACTGCGATTTCTACCTTTCGGCGCAGAGAAAATGCCAACCTCTTTGGACGTCGCATTGATGATGATGTCGTAAAAAATGCAGCGACAATTTCGCTTATGTATATCACGCTATGTTGTACCGGTGGCCTTATCATCAGCGTTTCCGAAGGACTTCCCATGCTTACCTGCCTTTTTGAAACTGCCTCAGCTGTTGGCACAGTCGGCCTGTCCCTGGGAATTACGCCGGAACTGAATCTGCTCTCACGGAGTGTTTTGATTCTGCTGATGTTTTTTGGACGAGTCGGTGGCCTTACATTAATTTTTGCGGCCTTGTCCAGTGCACAAAAGAAAGTTTCAAAACTACCAAAGGAAAAAATAACAGTAGGATAAAGGAGACATTATGAAATCAATTCTTCTAATTGGTTTGGGGCGATTTGGAAAGCATATTGCCCTGCACTTAAATCATTTGGGCCATCAAGTGATGGCGGTAGATACTTCGGAGGAACGTGTAGAGGCTGTTCTGCCCCTTGTTACCAATGCACAGATTGGAGACAGTACGAATGCCGATTTCTTGGAATCTCTCGGTGTTCGCAACTATGATGTATGCATTGTGGCCATCGGCAACAACTTTCAAAGTTCACTGGAAACAACTTCTCTGCTCAGTGAATTAGGAGCGAGGTTTGTAGTTTCCAGAGCTGCAACTGATGTTCAGGAAAAATTTTTGCTGCGTAACGGTGCAAATGAAGTAGTCTACCCGGAAAAACAGCTCGCAAAGTGGACAGCAATCCGTTACAGTGCGGATCACATTCTCGATTACATAGAACTGGATGAAAATCATGCCATGTTTGAGATTCCCATTCCCAAAGATTGGGCGGACCATTCGATTGGAGAGCTTGATATTCGTAAAAAATTCAATATTAACATTATGGGAATCAAGAAAAGCGGCAAGCTGGAGTTATCTATTACTTCAGACACAGTGCTGAAAGCAGGAGATACCATGTTGGCGTTGGGAAGTAACAGAAATTTGCAAAAGTGCTTTCATACTTGATTTTAAGAAAAATCAAAGGAATTGGGGGTGAATCCATGCAGGATGTTATTTTACTTGTAAGTACATCAGCCATATTTATTTTTGGGGATTTTCTGATGAATAAACTGGATGTTTTTCTGGAAAACAATTTTGAGCCGATTACCCAGAATCAAATCACACAAATAGCACTATGGAGGGATTCCAAAAAATTACCTGTCGTCGATTTTTTCATTGGATGCCTGAACAAATTTGCCGTGGATCAGTCACAGATGTAGGTTTTGACGTTGTGTGTTATAATATTGAAAAAGGAAATCGCTTTTACTTGAGTGACAGATAGGAGGGTTAGAATGGAACTGCCAAGACAAGATCCGGATCAGCTTCTTCGTGCGATCCGTAACGATGCATCCACTAAGAAAAGCGGAAAACTCAAAATCTTTTTCGGTTATGCCGCAGGTGTCGGAAAGACCTATGCCATGCTTCAGGCGGCTCATCAGGCTAAGGAGCGTGGCATCGATGTGGTTGCTGGATACATAGAACCCCATGCCCGACCCCAGACGATGGCACTTCTGGACGGCTTGGAGCAGCTTCCTGTGAAACAAGTTGCTTACGAAGGAATGACCCTTCGTGAATTTGATATTGATGCTGCGCTCAAGCGAAATCCCCAGCTCATACTGGTGGATGAGTTGGCCCATACCAACGCCGAAAGCAGTCGGCACACGAAGCGGTATCAGGATGTTCAGGAACTGCTAAATACTGGAATTGATGTCTATACGACTGTAAATGTCCAACATATTGAGAGTCTCAACGATACAGTAGCCTCTATCACCGGAATTCTTGTGCGGGAGCGCATTCCGGATTCCACCTTTGATCAAGCAGATCAGGTAGAACTGGTGGATATTGAGCCTGCGGAGTTGCTGGAACGACTGGCAAGTGGAAATGTGTACTGGGAAGATCAGGCGCAGCGGGCAACAGTTAATTTTTTCACGCTGGAAAATCTCACCGCATTGCGGGAAATCGCCCTCCGTCGGTGCGCTGACCGGGTGAACTTGCTGACGGAAAGCGCCAGAGTACAGAGCCGAGGCGATTACCATACAGACGAGCGCATTCTGGCATGTCTTTCCTCGTCGCCATCCAACGCAAAAATCATTCGGACTGCTGCAAGGATGGCAAGAGCCTTTCGGGGAACATTTACCGCTCTTTATGTGGAAACGTCAAATACAGCGGCGATGAATGACGATGATAAAAAGCGTTTGCAGGATAATAAGCGTCTGGCCCAGCAACTTGGCGCTGCGATTGAGACAAGTTATGGCGATGACGTGCCTTATCAGATTGCGGAATTTGCCCGTCTTTCCGGCATCTCAAAAATCGTAATTGGACGAAGTACCATTGCACGAAAGAATATTTTCAGCAAGCCCACCTTGACGGAACGTCTGATTTCCAGTGTACCTAATCTGGATATTCATGTGATACCGGATGCCAGCACAGGAACCAGCTATCAGGAAAAAAAGAGTAAGGCGCAGGTAGATGCGATGCCCCTGCGTGATGTTCTGAAGAGTATAGTCGTATTGCTGGTAGCTACACTAATTGGCTGTGGCTTTGACGCTCTTGGGTTCACGGAGAGTAATATTATCGCAGTTTATATATTAGGCGTACTTGTGACCGCTGTAATCACAACCAACCGACTGTGCGGGATTCTGACCTCGGTTGTCAGTGTGCTGGTTTTCAATTTCTTTTTTACCACTCCGAGACTGACATTCCATTTTGACGATCCGAACTATATTGTTACCTTTACCATTATGTTTATAGTAACACTGCTTTCCGGATCTCTCGCTACCCGGCTGAAAGAAAATGCGAAACAATCTGCCCATACAGCTTACCGTACAAAGATTCTTTTTGAAACCAACCAGCTTCTGCAAAAAGAGCAGGATGAGAATGCGGTAATCACCGCTACGGCAGGGCAGCTCATGAAACTGCTGAAAAAAGATATTGTCGTCTACCTGTCTGATGGTAAAGAACTTGCCACCCCTAACGTTTTTCGTGCTGTTAATAGCATTCAGGAAGATTTAATTTCTGAGAACGAGAAAGCAGTCGCCGATTGGGCCTTCCGAAACAATAAACACGCCGGTGCCACAACAGATACATTATCCAGTGCAAAGTGTTTATACCTTGCGATTCGGGTTAACCAGAATGTATATGGAGTAGCTGGTATTGCTGTGAACGGTACTCCATTGGACTCTTTTGAAAATAGCGTGCTTCTTTCCATTCTTGGCGAGTGCGCATTGGCGCTGGAAAACATCAAAAATGCCAAGGAGAAGGAGGAAGCGGCTGTCCTGGCACAAAATGAACAACTTCGTGCCAACCTGCTGCGGGCAATCTCCCATGATCTTCGGACGCCTTTGACAGCGATTTCCGGCAGCGCAGACAATTTGCTTGCAAATTATAAAAAAATGGACGATGCACTACGGGAGCAGACCTTTACTGATATTTATGACGATTCCATGTGGCTAATCAATCTGGTTGAAAATTTGTTAGCAGTCACACGAATTGAGGGCGGACAGGTCAATCTAACTCGGAGTATCGAACTCATGGATGAGGTTGTTTCTGAAGCGCTGAAGCACATCAACAGAAAAAGTAAAGAACACACCATTCGTGTGACCAGCGGTAAAGACTTTATCCTTGCCCACATTGACGCGAAGCTGATCGTTCAGGTGATTATCAATTTGGTTGACAACGCCATCAAATATACCCCTGTCGGTTCAGTAATTGAAATACACACCGATCAAAAAGAGCAATGGGTCACGGTTTCCGTTTCCGACAACGGCCCTGGGATTCCCGATGAGCAGAAACCCCGTATTTTCGATATGTTTTATAGTGGGGCCAATAAAGTGGTCGACAGCCGCAGAAGCCTTGGATTGGGGCTGTCCCTCTGTAAGTCCATTGTGACCGCCCACGGCGGCACGATTTCCGTATCAGACAATCAGCCAAATGGCACTGTTTTTAAATTTACATTACCTGCAGAGGAGGTAGAACTTCATGAATAAACCTTTGATATTAGTGGTTGAGGATGACCCGTCTGTACGAAATCTCATTACGACCACTTTAAAAACAAATGATTATCGTTATGTGGTAGCACCTAATGGCTCGGCAGCCATTATGGAGGCCACATCGCACAATCCTGAAATCATCTTACTGGATTTGGGCTTGCCGGATATGGATGGCATTCAAGTCATTCAAACGGTTCGCTCTTGGTCCAATGTTCCGATTATTGTAATCAGCGCCCGAAGCGAGGATAACGATAAAATCAAGGCGCTGGATGCCGGAGCGGACGATTATTTGACAAAGCCCTTTTCGGTAGAAGAACTGCTGGCACGACTTCGGGTGACGCAGCGAAGACTCTCTCTGATGACGGCAGAGATGTTTACTGCCAGTTCTGTATTTGTGAATGGTAAGTTGAAAGTGGATTATGCCGGGGGATGCGCTTATCTGGATGAAAGCGAACTTCACCTGACACCCATTGAGTATAAGCTGTTGTGTCTGCTGTCCAAGAATGTCGGCAAGGTACTGACCCATACCTTTATCACACAAAATATCTGGGGCCGCAGTTGGGATAACGATGTGGCTTCGCTGCGGGTATTTATGGCAACATTGCGAAAAAAACTGGAGCCAACAGAGGAGTCTCCACAATATATTCAAACACATATTGGTGTGGGCTACCGTATGATGAAAATAGAATAACGCTATAAGGACGGCCGGTGTTCTCTATGAAAAATAGACGATTGAGTTTCGGATTGCCCTAATCATTTTTTGTTATTTGGAAAGAAAATCAATACCACACTTGCTACATTTATTGAAAATGGACAAGGAAAAGGCGTTGTACGGCAAGACATAATTCCGATGTTGACATTTTACATTTTTTGGTCAAGCATTACTTCGTTCCTTACCCTTGCACAAATGAAAGGACAATTCATATCAAAGCAATTTTCTATCTCTGAAAGCAAGTTTTTAGATTATGGGTTCAATCAGATTATAAACTTTATTTTGGAGTTGAAAATTTGATGATGAACAGCAGTTGGTTAATATGCCCCGTATGTGGAGGAAAAACTCGTGATCAAATACGGAAAGATACGGTTTTGATAAATTATCCTCTTTACTGTCCGAAGTGTAAACAGACAACGCTGATAAATGTAAATGAATTGAATACAACAGTTATCAAAGAGCCAAACACAAAACCGTTGCTATTTAACAGCGATGATTTGCGCTTGAGATGTCGTGGCGGTTGAAACCAAACATTTCTGCCGCCCTCCTCCTCCGGGCAAGTATAACATTGCATCGGCATTATCGTTCCATGTAATTCAGTATAATAATGGCTGTTCTTGGCGCGCCAGTTTTCCCTCACGGAAATCTGGCGTTTTTTGTTGCCATTTTTTCGGAGATGACCCGGTTGTCTGCCGGTGTCGGTCTCCGCCTCCATTCGATTCACCCGTCAATCACCCGTGAATCGAAATGGAGGTACATAATGAAGAAAATTAACCTTCGGGAACTTTATCCTGATGTTTATACAACAGACTTTTTTGTAGATGTGACAGAGGAAGTAATGGAGACTATTCGAGCAGCTGAACGTGCGGAGGCTGCGTATGAGCGAAAGATGTATCGTTATAAAGCACAGTATTCTCTGGATTGCGAGAATGGCATTGAAAATGCGGTGTTGTTGAAGCCGCAGACACCGGAGATGGTTCTGGAGGAAAAACAGTTTCAGGAGCAGGTCTATGCCGCTGTGATGAAGCTGCCGGAGAAACAGGCAAAGCGAATTTATGCCCGATACTATCTGGGAATGACGGTAAATGAAATTGCCGAAGTAGAAGGTGTAGACCCAAGCCGTGTCCGAGACAGTATCCGCCGTGGATTAAAGCAGCTTGTAAAATATTTTTGATAAAATTTCATTTGATACGCCTGTTTTTTGCCTTTTTTGTCAGTGTTAATAAGAAGGACAAGTTTTCCTCCTTCATCAGTACATTGACAATCGAATAGACAGCACAACAGGTACATAACCCATGTACGAGCGAATATGAAACGCCGCGAAGATGGAGCAGTCAGGGAGGTGATGAAAGAACTGCTTCGGAGCGATCTACGATTTCATAAAACGGATTGTGGCAGATTCGGCGCGATGACTGCATGGGGGCTTAAAGATACTTCCTCACGGCCCGCCAAAGACTTGGGGGGAACCCTGCGGCGCACGAGTAAAACGACGCCGCGGAGTTATGACAACCGCGCCAGCGGAGACCTGTTATGTTCCCATCGTCAGGGTTGCGTGGCAAATGTGACGAGAATTGAGTCATATTAAAATAGGAAGCGACTGCTCTTTTGGGTGGCCGCTTTCTATTCAAAATCAGATACCATGCGCTGGCAGTTTCGGCTGCCAGCGTATTCATGTGATTTTGAAAGCACGATGATAACCTTGACAGATTGGAGGGAATATAGTCTATGGAAAAGCTCATTACACGAAAAGAAGCTGCTGAAATCTTAGGAATCAGCATAGCAACGCTGGATGCCGCCCGTAACAACGGCTTGATCTCTTATGTGCAGTATGTTCAGAATGGCTGTGTGTATTTTACTGCGGCAGGTCTCCAGGAGTATATCGCAAAATGCACGCACAGAGCAAAACCAGTTGAGAGAAGCGCAACTTACCGTAAACCTCGAAGCGGAAGATCGTGAGCCGGTCCGTATCCTTGATGGAATCAGAGAGGTCTGATAAAACAAAGGTACAGCGCTGGAGATTATTCTTAGGAGGTGGAGGAATTGGCAAATAGAAAAATAATACTTCCTCAATATGGCACAGTCATGAAAAGAGGTGTCCTATATTATAGGACCAGAATCAAAGACGCGAATGGTAAGCTCGTAGCTATCTACGCAAAAACACCTGAAGAACTATATAACAAAGAAACGCTTGCGTTGGAACAGATTGAGAATGCTACTTTTCATCGGAAAACGCCCACAGTTGCAGAGTATTGTGAAAAGTGGCTGCTGATGCAGTCGGTTCATGTACGAGCCACTACCTTGACGGATTACACCTCAAAGGTCAGGCGGCATATTATAGCGGAATTGGGAGATAAACGGATGGGAGAGGTTAGTCTGGATGATATTCAACTTGCCCTTGTTCCGGTTTCCAAGAAATCTGCATCGGTTTATAAATCTGTGGTGATCCTTTACAAGTCTATCTTTCGCGCAGCGATGGAAAGCAGGATCATTGACCATAACCCAACGATTTATCTGACAACAAAAGGTGGCGGTGTTCCTCAAGAGGAGCGTCAGGCTTTGACAGATGAACAGGTGGAGCGCCTTTTGGATGCTATCCGAGATTTGCCGCCTTATGTCTTTGTCATGATCGGTTTGTATGCGGGTCTGCGCCGGGAAGAAATTCTTGCTCTGCAATGGGATTCAGTATATCTGGATACGGATACTCCATATCTGACGGTAAGGCGGGCATGGCATACAGAACACAACAGACCGGTGATTTCGGATGAATTGAAAACCAAGGCTGCGGAGAGAAATATCCCCCTTCCTGTTTGCTTGGCTGAGTGTTTGAAAGCAGCAAAGGAAACTTCGACTTCGGAGTACGTGGTTTCAAACCGGGATGGCGAACCGCTGTCCTACACGCAGTTTAAGCGACTTTGGCAGTATATTGTTACGAGGACGGTCAAGGAGCGGAGCTATTATCGGTATGAAGATGGAAAAAGAGTAAAGCATACTGTCACACCTGTCTTGGGAGAAAAGGCTGCTCATAACGGAAAAGTGGTTTACAGTCTGGACTTTGAAGTAACACCCCATCAGCTGCGGCATACTTACATTACCAATCTCATTCATGCATCGGTAGATCCCAAAACGGTTCAATACCTGGCAGGCCATGAAAGCAGCAAGATTACCATGGACATTTATGCAAAGGTTAAGTACAACAGACCAGATGAGCTGGTCAGATCAATGAACTGTGCGTTTGCAAGCTGGGATGCAGCACAGTAATAACAAATAGGAAATGAAGAAGGAGCGAGGCAAGGATGTCTCGCTCTTTGTTTTACCTCAGCCGTATCTTTGATTAAATCGGGGCTTTCTGATAAAAAGAGAGTGTAGATACGGAGACTACACATTATCAAGAAAGGACGATCAAAGATGGCAAAAAAGAAAACACAGATCCCGAAGTACGGGACCATTACATTGAAAGGAATCCAGTATTACAGAACCAGGATTACGGATGCAGATGGCAAAGAGTTGAGTTTGTATGCCGCAACTTGTGAAGAATTGTATGAGAAGCAGTTAGAGGCCCGGAAGCAGGTGGAAGAAATTATCTTTCACCGGCAGCACCCGACAGTAGCCGAGTATGGCGAGAAGTGGCTGCTGATGCAGTCGGCAAAGGTGTCTGCGTCTACACTCAGAGGTTATACGAGGGATATGACAAACTATATCATCAAACCTCTGGGAGAGATGTATATGGAAGAAGTGACTGCTGACGATATTCGGCTGGCGCTTGTTCCATTGTCAAAGAAATCGGAAGGCTTATACAATAAGGTCAATATGCTACTCAAGTGCATTTTTTATGCGGCAGAGAGAAACCAAATTCTTGAACACAATCCCTGTGCGGGAATATCCGGTAAAGGCGGAAAACCGACAAAAAAGAAGGAGGCATTGACAGATCAGCAGGTAGCCGTGCTTCTGGATACAGTCAAGGGGCTTCCTCCATATTTGTTTATTATGCTCGGTTTGTATTCCGGTCTGCGTCGGGAAGAAATTCTTGCACTGCAATGGGATTGTGTATTTCTGGACGAGGATACACCTTATCTATCGGTGAGGCGGGCATGGCGTACAGAGCATAACAGACCCGTGATTTCTACGGTGCTAAAGACTCCGGCGGCAAAAAGGGATATTCCGATACCGAAGTGTTTGGTGGATTGTCTGAGAGAAACGAAAGAAAATTCCATATCAGATTATGTGATTGCTGACAGCAAAGGGGAGCCGCTGGCTGCTTCGCAGTTTCAAAGAGTGTGGCAGTATGTCGTTGTCCGCTCCACTAAGCCCCGGAACTATTATAAGTATGTGAATGGGCAGAGCATCAAATACACGGTTACCCCAACGCTGGGCATGACCCAGAAAAATCAACCCAAAATCAGATATACGCTGGACTTTGATGTAACCCCGCATCAGCTGCGGCACACTTACATTACCAATCTTCTCTATGCTGGTGTTGATCCAAAGACCGTCCAATACCTTGCCGGACACGAAAACAGCAAAACAACTATGGACATCTATGCAAAAGTGAAGTACAATAAACCAGAGGAGCTGTTTGGGGTAGTAAATGGTGCGTTTCATCAGGCTATTGCTGAATGAAAAAATGCCGTTTTTTATGGTCCGCACACCGGATAACTGAGAGGCAGAAAGCCGGAAAATCCCGGAGTATCAAGGGAAAACAGCTCAAAAACTCGCGCAGTATGGTCTGAAGGCTGCACGTCGTGCTCCCCAGTTCTCCAAGCGCTGATTATATTTCAGATGCAACTTTACGGCTCTGCTTCGGCAGAGCCGTTTTTTGTTGCCTGCTTTTCCGGAGAACAGGGGAGCACGACTGCGCATCTCCGGCGGTTGCCCCGCAAGGGGCGAGCCGGAGGCGCTTTTAAATCCTTGCTCAAGCATCGCGTGCAGGGCATAGCCCTGCCAGCGATGCTCCCCAGTTCTCCAAGCGCTGATTTATCTCAGTGTGCATTTTTACGGCTCTGCTTCGGCAGAGCCGTTTTTTGCTGCCCCTTTCCCGGAGAACAGGGGAGCACGACTGCGCATCTCCGGCGGTTGCCCCGCAAGGGGCGAGCCGGAGGCACTTACAAAACTTTGCTCAAGCATCGCGTGCTAAAACAAAAAGCATAGGTTTGCGTCTATTCTGCAAACTTTTTGTGAACCCTATTGACAAAGTGGGTGGACAGGAGTATATTTTTAGCAGTCGAGCAGATAGAGTGCTAAAAACAAAACAAACTGCTCCGCGGGAGGCGTGCAAGACCATGAAGAAGAACTGTCTCTTATACACATCTGACGCTGCCGACGAATAG
>ENA-UAOX01000138-UAOX01000138.1-human-gut-metagenome-genome-assembly--contig:-NODE-138-length-20917-cov-6.133161_pt1 | contig 20917 bp, 20 predicted proteins | sample MGYA00243473_ERZ654563 | MGnify/ENA primary metagenome ERZ654563 (study PRJEB26926, sample SAMN06164593) | human gut metagenome | biome: ENVO:00009003; feature: ENVO:2100002; material: ENVO:00002003...
GATCTACACCTCTCTATTCGTCGGCAGCGTCAGATGTGTATAAGAGACAGAGCTTATAGTGTGTTTTGCATATTAACTGGTATGGAAGGATTGTTTATAAAAAATGGTAAAAGTGAATTACTATTGAACAGGTAGTCTGTAGGCAATTAGATATCTTTAATGGCATAGGGTGATGAATAATGGAATTTTTGAATTGAAATTAATAGAAAAGATTGGTCAGGTATTTTCGATTGCAATGCATGATAGAAAATATAATCGTTATCAGTTTATAAAGAAATGGTGCTTTTCAAATACCTGCCAGGCGGTATTTGATTTTGACGAGACATTATGTTTGCAGGCGAAATCTTATATTTTAAGAACATTTGAAAAAGAATACCAGGATAATTTACCGGCGAAAGACGCAGATAGTCCATTATATGAAGATGATGCGTATTGGTTTGGATATCTAATAACTTACTGGCATTTTTTGTATGGCATTTCTGGTAAAGAAATCATGCAAAAGTATGATGTCTGTAAGATACTAGATGAGTTTGATCCATTGCATACACTAAGTATTAAAGCAGCGATCGACAAGATCCGGGAGGATGATAGAAATGAGTGAGATAAAAGTATACCATGGATCATATTGTGAAGTGAGCATATATGCAAATAAAAAAGCCGGAAAGGAGAATAGATGGTAACATTACGATTTGTATTTAACCAAGATAAGTTAAAACAGGCAGGAAAGACCGAGGATGAAATGCTTGCCCCAATGCGGGATCATGCTAAAAAATATGAGATCGCAGAGCCGGAGCCGGGATTCTTTGTGAAAGATGGAGAGGATGCCTTGTGTGTAATCGGCATGTATATTCCTAAAATTACAAGAAAAGATGTACATTATCTAGATTATCTGGATGAATGGACACTTGATGTAGACGGAGAGAAAGAGAACTGTATAGAGGAATCCAGATCATGGATTCGTCAGCATGAAAGACGATATGCAGGGTGATAGGATATGAGAAGAAAGCAGTTGTCATTTGATATTGATACAAAGGTTGCAAAGGCAATACTTGGAAAGATCAATTATATCAAAGCATACACAGATATTCGTACATTCATGGAAAAGGAAGGCTGGCAGCATATAGAAGGCAGCGTTTACATGAGTAACAATCCACTGAGGACAACGCAGGTAATGTATTTGTTAGATGATTTGGTATGGGAGCATCCATATCTGACCAAATGCTTCCGGGAGATTCATCAGGCAGACGTATCTAAGGTACATTCGCTTTCCAAACAGTTTGAATATGATGGAACGCCAGGCAGATTTGCAAAACCGGAGCCAGGGCATAAAATGAAACCAAAACATAGGAGCAGATAAAAAAAAGGGGTGTTAATTATGATGAAGGGAAAGAAATTAATTGTTTTATTAATGGCAGTATGTATGATGATATCCATGTCCTTCGGAATGGTAGCCGAAGCAGCCACCACAGCAGCTTCCACACAGGAGCAGGCAGAGCTGATGGCAGGAAAAGCATACACCATTAAGAAAGGAAGATCCGGTAAATGGTTTTATCAGAACAGCAAAGGTAAGACAGATAAGAAACAAGGCTGGAAGAAAGATAAGTCTGGTAAGTATGCATACTATGTAGGCAGTAAGGGATATGTAACTGCTAAAGTGACAAGTGGTGTGTACCAGAAGTGGAGTAATAATCAGTGGAAGAAGCAGACTTTGAAGAAGAACAGTACCAAGACAATCTGCGGTAAGGCTTTCTATGTAAACAAGAATGGAAACATTGAGAAAAAAACCGGATGGAAGAAAGTCTCAGGCAAGTATGCTTACTATGTAAATGGAAATGGTGCAGTATCTGTCAAGATCACGAAAGGTGTGTACCAGAAGTGGAGTAATAATCAGTGGAAGAAACAGAAATTAACTAATTATGTTGGCGGAATTATTACTATCCAGAAGAAAGCGTTCTTTGTCGGTAGCGATAATAAGATAATTCGGAAGTGTGGATGGAACAAGTTTGCTTTAGGCTATTCTGCTGGCTCATCTTCAAGAGGTTACACAGGGACAGAGGGATCGGTTCTTTACTATGAGAGTACAACAGGTGCATACAAGATCAATGCTAAGGGAGAAGTTCCAAAACAACCAATGAAAAATGGTTGGAATGGATCTGTATTTGTAAAGAATGGAAAAGTGCAGATCAAAACGACTGTTACAGTAGGTGGATATATAAATGTATTTAATAAAGATGGAAAGAGAGTGACATTAAAAAAATCCGGCAACAAAATTGTTAGATCGGACACAAACGAACCAGTTACCACAAAAGGAGCTTATAAGGTTGGATCTGGTAGCAATAAGCAAACCTATTACGTTACAAATAACGGCAATATCAAGAAGAATGGAACAGTTACAGTCAATGGAGTAAAGTATACGGTTGACGCATCGGGAAAATGTACAAAGGTAACTGAAAATGGTTCCGATAATAGTGATGGATCCGGTAATGATGGAGAACAGAATTCTGGTACGAATGGCAATCAAGAGCAGCAGTCTCATGTATGTAAGTGGAAGGTGGTTATGAACAGTAGTTTGTCACCGGTTAAGACCAATTATAAAGAACATGCTGCAGTTACCAAGACAGTCAACAAGAAGATCCGAGATGCTTACGATGAACCAATTTATAGTGAAGAACCTTGGTATGTATGTAATTCTTGTAGTAGAAGGGGAATTGACGATCAGGAATGCGCATACGAGACTTATGAGGAATTACTAGAGCATCACAAAGCCAATAATCATGGTGGAAATCATCTCATAAAGAAACTTTTACGCTATGAGCATCACGATGCAGTCTATGCAGACGTAGAAGAAGTAGTAGAAAAAGAATGGTCAGAGTGGGATCAAACATATAAATGTACTGAATGTGGGGATATCATGACAGAGCATGTAGTTAATAAGAATGGAGAGTTAATTTACACACCAAACAAAAGTGGAGTGCTTGTTGACATTAATGGAAATGAGCAGGATAAGGTTACTGCTGGAGTATCGTATAAGTAATTTCCAGAACCAAGAAAACCAAGAAAACCTGGAAATGGGATTTCAGGTGTGATATGATAGAATCAGTTCAATAGAACGATATAAGACCTCTACAGAAATGTGGAGGTTTTTTATTGCACAAAATTGAATATAACAAGGACGATGGTCATAGCTGCCGGAGGAATGATAAAGATTCTTCCAGATATGGTGCTTTGACACTCGTCCTTTTTTTATAAATAAAAATATTATTTTCAAAGGAGGACTGAAAGATGTTCAAAATGAAAAGACAGTGGAAAAGGATCATATCCACAATCATGGCTGCACTTATGGTAGTGACAGTCATTCCAGGCAGCTTTAGTTCATCGTCGGCTGCTGAAATTGCAACACCGGGAGATGCTGATCAGACGACAGGATATGTCAAGATCGAAGCAAAACTGCCGGAATCTGATAAGAAAGGAGAAGATGTAACAGGTATTGTATATGAGGTATACAAAGATGCATCCTGCAAAGATGAAGTACCAATTAAAGAAATAATGCTGCTACCATAATAAACCAAAAGATTACGTTTGACTTTATTGTGATAAACTGTTACTATGTTATCGTGTTGCGCCCGGAAGGGGCAGACATATATCTTTTAATTATATTCAGGAGGAAATAATCATGAAAAAGTTAGTAGCACTGGTTTTAGTAGCAGTAATGGGACTTTCTATGGTTGGCTGTGGAAAGAAAGATTCATCAAATGACTCAAAGAGTGATCTGGAATACGTAAAGGAAAAGGGAACTCTTGTTGTTGGTGTTACAGATTTCGCACCAATGGATTACAAAGACGACTCAGGTAACTGGATTGGATTTGATGCAGACATGGCATCCGCATTTGCTGAGAGCATCGGCGTGAAAGCAGAATTCGTAGAGATAGACTGGGACAACAAGATCATGGAGCTTGATGGTAAGACAATCGACTGTGTATGGAACGGTATGACACTTACAGACGAGGTTACAAGTTCAATGGCATGTTCTGATGCATACTGCAACAATGCACAGGTAGTAATCGTGCCACAGGACAAGGCAGATCAGTACCAGACAGTAGACAGCATTAAGGAACTTACATTTGCTGTAGAAGCAGGAAGTGCCGGAGAAGATCAGGCAAAGGAACTTGGACTTAATTATACAGCAGTGAAGGCACAGTCAGATGCACTTATGGAAGTTGCAGCAGGAACATCTGATGCAGCAATTATCGATTCCCTTATGGCAGCAGCTATGGTAGGTGAAGGCACAGGCTATGCAAATCTTACATATACAGTAGGCCTTAACAGTGAGGAATATGGTGTAGGTTTCAGAAAAGATTCTGATCTTGCAGCAGAGCTTAACAAGTTTTTCAAAGACAGCAAGGCTGATGGATCTATGGAGAAATGTGCAGAGAAGTACAAGGTACAGGCAGCACTTACAGAGTAATTAACAGACTATAAGACGGTTATTTTGATTATTACTTAGAGAGAAAATTATTATGGATTTGTTTTTTGAACAGCTCCCAATTGTACTTGGGGCGCTTAATACAGGATTTATTCAAACTTTAAAATTGTTCTTTGTGACCTTGCTTGGTGCATTTCCACTGGGACTTTTAATAGCATTTGGCTCTATGTCAAAGTTTAAGCCACTCAGCTATCTTATGAAATTTATCGTGTGGATCGTTCGAGGCACACCTCTGATGATCCAGATGCTTATCATCTATTATTTTCCGGGACTTGTATTCCATAACCCGATCTGGGGCGGTGGCGAAGGCGGAAGATTCGTGGCAGCATCGGTATCGTTCATCGTGAATTATGGCTGCTATTTTTCAGAGATATATCGTGGAGGAATTCAGGGAATTCCTGTTGGACAGGAGGAAGCAGGTCTGGTGCTTGGTATGACTCCAAAACAGATATTCTTCAAGGTTAAGCTTCTTCAGATGATAAAGAAGATCGTACCTGCAATGTCCAACGAGATCATTACGCTGGTTAAGGATACATCACTTGCACGTATCATTGCGTTGCAGGAGATTATCTGGGCAGGACAGGCGTTCATGAAAGGTTCACAGGGAATCTCAGGTGCGATATGGCCATTGTTCTTCTGCGCATTCTATTATCTGATCTGGAATGGTGTACTTACTGTTTTACTTGGAAAATTAGAGAAGAAACTGGATTTCTTCAGATAGAGGAGGAGCTGTATGGCGATATTAGAGGTTGAACATATAAAAAAGAAGTTTGGTAAGACCGATGTACTTAAGGATATCAGCTTCTCATTAGAGCAGGGAGAGGTTCTGTCGATCATAGGATCATCAGGAAGTGGTAAGACTACATTGCTTCGCTGCCTGAATTTCCTTGAAATGCCGGATAACGGAATTATCCGTGTAAATAATGAGATCCTTCTCGATACGGATAAGCCGGAGACACTTAAGGAGTCGGAGGTTCGGAAGAAACGGTTGCACTTTGGACTGGTATTTCAGTCATTTAATCTGTTCCCGCAGTACACAGCACTTCAGAATGTTATGCTGGCAAGGGAGCTTCTGGCAAAGGAAAGACCGGACTATAAGGCAAATAAAAAGAACATACTGGATGAGATAAGAGTACAGGGCGAAGATCTTCTGCGTCAGATGGGACTAGGAGACCGGATGAACAATTATCCACATCAGTTATCAGGCGGGCAGTGTCAGCGAGTTGCGATCGCAAGAGCACTTGCTATGCAGCCGGATATCCTGTGTTTTGATGAACCGACATCAGCTCTTGATCCGGAGCTTACCGGCGAAGTGCTGAAGGTTCTCAGAAATCTTGCAGATAAAAAGACAACGATGATAATTGTCACTCATGAGATGGCATTTGCAAGAGACGTAGCCAGTCAGGTTATATTCATGGATGATGGATATATACTTGAGCAGGGCAGACCGGAAGAGGTATTTGACAATCCGGAGCAGGAACGTACAAAGCAGTTTTTATCATCATATTCATAATTATTTATTTGACGCACGACAAATGATTTTATATCCTATAAGAGGAATAAAATTTGCCGTGCGTTATTTTTTGTATCAAAATATTATAGGCAGGAAGTATCGCAGGGTAAAGACGATAGATAAAAGATGGGAGCGGTTATTTGTGACCGTGAATAGATGAAGATGAAAAAAATACCACACAAAAAGATTATCATTCTGATGCTTATAATCATTATTTTGATTCCGTTTTGCCTGTTTCAGAATAAGCATCTGGTAATTACCACATATACATATGAATCAGAAAAGCTTGGCGCAGATCTCGATGGATACCGGATCGTACAGATATCGGATCTACACAACGCTGAATTTGGAAAAGAGAATAAGAAGCTGTTAGAAACCATACGAAGCTGTTCGCCGGATATCATTGTTATTACCGGGGATCTGGTGGATTCTAATCATACAAATGTGGAACGTGCGGTAGCATTTGTGAAAGAAGCAGTGAAGATCGCACCGGTATATTATGTGACCGGCAACCATGAATATTGGCTTGAGCCATCGGAAAATGAACAGATGATGCAGGGGATTCTTGCTGCCGGAGCATGTGATCTGGATGATGAAGCCGTCTGCATTGAAAAAGGGGATTCCTCTTTTATGTTGGCAGGGTTAGATGATCAGCACTTAAGTGATGAGACATTAAAGAATCTGCTTCAGGAGCAGAAAAATGAATTATCCATCGTACTTGCGCATGAGCCACAGTACCTTCAGAACTATGCAAATGCCGGAGCTGATCTTGTCTTGACCGGACATGCACATGGAGGACAGATCAGACTTCCATTTGTCGGGGGAATCGTTGCACCCGATCAGGGATTTTTACCGGAATACACATCAGGAAAATATAACCGCGCAGATACAGAAATGATAGTCAGCAGGGGACTTGGCAACAGCATAATTCCGGTTCGCCTGTTCAATTATCCGGAGGTTGTGTGCGTAGAGCTTAGATGTAAAAACTAACGATTTATGGAGAAACAATATGCCAAAGCTACTTGTGATTGAAGATGACAGAGAGATCAATCATCTCATCTGTGAATATATGGCGGAAACCGGACAAAGATAAAGAAATATGACGACCGGGAATACATAGAAATCATATGTGTTATCATATAATAGCTATAAGAAAAGATGGTTCAATTAGGGTGTTGGATCTTTGATAGCCTGAGGAGAATTTGTATACATGGATAAATGGTATATCATAATTTCAGGACTGTTGCTTTTACTGGCAGCAGTCCTTTTTATACGTTTGATACAATATAAAAGACAGATGCGGATATTTGCAGCCAAGCTTCAGAAACGCTTGCATGGAGGAGTGGATCAGGAGATCCATGTGGAATATTTTGATCGTGACATCGTAGCTCTTGCAAAAGCGTTAAATGATTATTCGGATCAGATCAAGGAGAGAAACCGTGCGCTGGAGCAGGACAGAACCAGACTGAAAAATGTGATCGCAGGCATTTCTCATGATTTCAGAACACCCCTTACAGCAGTAAAAGGATATCTGCAGTTGATGAAAAAAGGTGGACGCATAGACGACCGGGATATGGAATATCTGGATATCGCGATCGCAAAGACAGAGTATCTCCGTGTGTTGTCGGATGCATTTTTTGAGGTATCTTATGCAGAGGCAAAGGATGAAGCCATTGACATCAGGAATATAGATGTGGCAAGAACTTTGACAGCACTTGTGCTGGAGCAGTATGAATGGATTCAGGAGTCCGGGATTCAGGCAGCATTTGACATACCGGAAAGTGTAGTCTGGGTTCAGAGCAACGAGAAAGTGCTGAACCGGATATTTACAAATTTCTTTTCTAATGCCAGAAAATATGCGGATACCAGAATCAGCGTCTGCTTACAACAGGATGCGGACGGAGTATCCATTACATTCACGAATGACATAGAGGCTGACAATGAGATCGATATCGACCATGTATTTGACGCCTTCTACCGTGGCAATTCCCGCCGGGAGGAAGGCGCAGGACTTGGTTTATATGTTGTAAAATGCCTGGCCGATAAGCTGGGGCATGTGGTTTCAGCAGAGGTAAAAGATAAGCAGTTTTCGGTAATGCTGCGAATAAAGTGAGTTTTTACTTGCAAATGAAGGCAGGATATGCTATCCTAACCGTACAATTCTATGAGTTGATATTGAAAGGATTAAGATTATGTTCTGGAAAATGACAAATCTACAACTGAAAAAAGGTTATACATGTGTTCCTTACGGGGATAGTGCGCCTTTTTTTAGAACAAGTCATATATCAGAACAATGATATAAAACGTAATAAAAAAGTACACTATCTCCTTATCCATTTAAGAAAAATAGATAAGGAGATTTTTTTATGAACACAATTAGAAAACAAATAGGATATTTATACACATCATCCGTCCTTGGAAATTTATCTTTAACAGGGGCTTGGGTGGCAATATTGGCTGCCAGAGGATATAGTTTGGTCGAAATAGGTTTTGTGGAAACGGTCTTTCATGTAACCAGCATTATTTTTGAGATACCGTCAGGAATATTTGCGGATGTATTTGGAAGAAAAAATATGTTGATTGTGAGCAGTATTTTACGAATGATTGCAAATGTTGTTATGATCGCATCAGGGAATTTGTTTACGATATGTCTGTCTATTGCACTTCATGCGATGAGTTACAATTTTTCATCAGGATCGGGAGATGCTTTAGCATATGATTCTTTAAAAATCTATGGAGAAGAATCCTATTATGCAAAATATGAATCAGATCAGTTGAGTATATACCGTTTGTGTAATGGAATATCAACTTTGTGTGCAGGATTTGCGTTATACATTGGTTATAGAGCCGCATATGGAACGGATATTTTAATGTGTCTGGTTCAGATATTTGTTTTAAATAGAATATGGGAACATAGAGAACACAGGGATCATAAGGCAAATACAATTGTCCGTGCATTGGTTGACTGCTGGTGGGAAAGTATTCAGTTTCTAAAGGATGCAAGGAGAGCAATAGTTTTGATGTTGGTAAATTCGCTGGTAGGAGCAGGGGATATTTTACTGTTATTTTTCTTACAGGCTAAGCTGCCGGAGAGTGGAATCCCAAATGCCTTGCTTGGAATGGCACTCTTTATTATGGAACTTGGAGGAATCCTTGGAGCAAGGGTGATTCTGTTGTGTGATCGTTTACGGTACAGAACAGTATTTGTATTAACCGGATTCCTTGTTCTTCTTGGTATAGCAGTGGAACATTCTGGTAATTATGTGATTATGACATTAGGTGGATTTATTGCGGCATTTAGTGATGATGCATTACAGGTAAGAACAAATACGATACTTCAGAATATGTTCCCTTCGGAACAGAGGGCAACATTGATCTCTATGGAATCTTTTACATTTTCCATGATCATGATCGTGTTGTCACCGCTTACAGGTATTCTATTTTCATGGTGGTAATTGTAACACCTGTATATTTGTCATATAAGAAATAACGCCTGTCATGTGATTTCCAACCTGTTCAAAATCTATCAAAAAACTATCTTTTTTCCCATAAAAGTGAAAAGCATGTTATAATAAACACATGATTGTTTGTATGTAAAATAATAGTTTTGTGGTGTATAGAGTAGTAAAGATGAGAGGGAGGATCACCCGTGACAGTGGATGATATCAGAGAGAGAATTAAGAAAAAAGATATAGAACTGTATGTACAGGAATTACTACAGTTTGAGAATACATTTGATGGATTCAAAAAGGCGATCGAACCTCTGGCTGAGCGGCTTAAGATCGGCAGGGTAGCGGGACATTTGCACATTGAGGCAAATATCAAATCTGTACAGGATGAAGATCGTCATGATGTATTCTATGCCGGGGATGGCTTGTATTCCGAGAAAGGCAAATATCAGAAGACATTTCAAGCGGTAGAAAACGGATATTGTGAGCTTACGGCATTCCCATATGAAAATGTAGAATGGAGCGAGGAAGAAAAAGAAGATATAGCTCTTCTCCTTGAGGTTTTATATCTTCATGTGACGAGATCCAGACTGATCCGTAAGACAAGAGAATATTCGTATTGTAATCTGATCACGATGCTCCCTAACAGTGCAGGCTTTGTCAGGATCATACAGCAGCATTTGCAGGATCAGACGATCTGTCAGTACAACGGCTTTTATTTTAACCTGAAAAGCTTTGGACTGCTCAGCTATAAGTATGGTGGTGCAGAAGGTGATCTGATGATCAAGCGTTATGCAGTCGCTGTCAGAAAATGGCTGGCAGAGGACGAGACACTGGCGCATCTGGGCGGAGATAATTTCATGGCGCTGGTCAAGAAAAGCAGAACGGCAGAGTTCCTTCATCTTCTGGAAAAGGTTGAGGTAACAGCAAAGTATATGGGACGGGTCGTTCCGGTATATATAGCGGCAGCGGCAGGTGCCTATGAGATAACGGCAAAGGACAGAGATCCCGGAAATATTATGAATGGTTTGTCGATTGCCGTCAGTTATGCCAGACAGCACAAGCTTCCGTATGCGTTTTTAACGGACAAGATGCTGGAAGAAACAGTAGATGTTCAGCGGATGGAACAGATGCTTCCTGAGGCGTTGGAGAAACGGGAATTTCAGGTGTATTATCAGCCGAAGGTTGATATCCGGACAGGTCAGATCGTAGGTACAGAGGCACTTGCAAGATGGATTCATAACGGAGAAGTGATACAACCATTTCGGTTTATTCCGACCATGGAGAGGAATGGATTTATCATTCATCTGGATCTGTATATTCTGAAGCGGGTCTGTGAGGCTATAAATGAATGGATTGAGAAAGGGTATAAGCTTGTTCCGATATCTGTGAATATATCGAGAAATGATATTTCCGGGGTTGGGCATGATCCACGGATGTTGGCGGAACGAATTATAAGGATCATAAAAGAGTATGATATTGATCCAAAGTATATCATCATAGAAGTAACAGAGACGACAGAAGCGAGTGAACAGAAGGATCTGTATGACTTTATCAAGAATATGTCAGAAGCAGGTATTGCGACATCAATTGATGACTTTGGTACAGGCTGTTCGACCTTGAGTGTTCTTCGGGATTTCCCGGTAAACGAGATTAAGATCGATCGGTCATTTATCAATCATGAGGCATTTTCAACACAGGATCAGATCATTATTAAGAGTATCATTCAGATGGCAAGACAGTTGAATCTGAATGTCATAACCGAGGGAGTTGAGACGGAGGAGCAGGCAAGATTTCTTCTGGAACTTGGCTGTAACCATGCACAGGGCTATCTGTATGATAAACCATTAGAACAGAGTGCATTTGAAAGCAGGCTGTCAGTGGGAGGATATGATCGAAAGATATAGAAGATAATGAGCATTATATATGATACAAACGGACTGGGACATTTGTATAAGGCCGGAAAGCAGTCTGAAGGTATCGGATTTCAAATAATATAAGGAGAAAACAGAAAATGGGATTTTTAACAGGTAAAACAGTTATTGTCACAGGTGGAGGACGTGCCGTATTAAGTGATGGCAGATGTGGTTCGATCGGTTACGGTATCGCTACAGCATATGCAAAAGAAGGCGCAAATGTCGTGATCACAGGACGAAATGTGAAGAAGTTGGAAGATGCAAAGGAAGAACTGGAACGCTTATATGGTATAAAGGTTCTGGCTGTTGCAGCAGATGTATCTGCCGGTGCGGATAATGAGGCAGTTGTTGCAAATGTTGTAAAGCAGACGATCGATACATTTGGCAGTATCGACGTATTGGTTAATAATGCACAGGCATCGGCATCCGGTGTTCCGCTTGCTGACCATACAACAGATCAGTTTAATCTGGCATTATATTCCGGACTGTATGCAACCTTCTATTATATGAAAGCGTGCTATCCATATCTGAAAGAGAGCAAGGGATCCGTTATCAACTTTGCATCCGGTGCAGGACTGTTCGGTAACTTTGGACAGTGTGCGTATGCAGCAGCAAAAGAAGGAATTCGTGGACTTACAAGAGTTGCAGCAACAGAATGGGCAAAGGATGGCGTAAATGTAAATATCATCTGCCCGCTTGCATGGACAGCACAGTTAGAACAGTTCAAGAATGCATATCCGGATGCATTTGACAAGAATGTTCATACACCTCCGATGGGTCATTTCGGTGATTCAGAGCTTGAGATCGGACGTGTATGTGTACAGCTTGCATCCCCTGATTTCAAATATATGACAGGAGAGACGATCACTCTGGAAGGCGGACTTGGACAGAGACCATAGTCTTAGGTATTAACGGAAAATCTTTAGATCATTCAATAAGAAAAAAATGATAATAAAACCGGAAAAAGCTACTTGACAGTGCGGAACAGTTGAAATATACTTTGAATAACGTGTTGATGAGAACAGTACTGAACGAAGAATCTACAGAGAGAGATACATTTGGTGGAAGTATCTTAGAGGAGTCATTCAGGAAGACCAGCTCTGAGCGGCCCTAATCCGGTCCGGTGATTCCGTTATCATCATGAATGAGATATTTCCACAGGAAATAAAAAGGGTGGAACCGCGATATAAGAATTATAATCGCCCCTTGTATAGATGAAAAAACGTCTGTACAGGGGCGTTTTTTGTGCAATAGACAAAGAAACAGAAGGATTCCTGTACAAATAATTATCGGACATTGTACCATTGGGTGGGATGTCAGTTCAGGTAAAAGAAAGGAAATAAGAAAATGGTAGATTTTAAAGCAGACGAGAGATTAAATACGCTCAATCATTCCTGCGCCCATGTTATGGCACAGGCCGTAAAGCATTTGTATCCACATGCAAAGTTCTGGGTTGGACCGGTTGTAAAAGAAGGTTTCTATTATGATATCGACCTTGGCGATGATGTTGTAAACGATGATGTGATCGCAGCTATCGAAAAAGAAATGAAGAAGATCTGTAAAGAGGGCAAGAAGATTTACAGACGTGAGGTTACAAAGGCAGAAGCACTTGAAATGTTCAAGGATGATTTCTACAAGCTGGATCTGATCGAAGGCTTAGAGGATGGAAATATTACAGTTTACGATCAGGGAGATTTCACAGATCTCTGTCGCGGACCACACGTTGATAACACAAAATTATGCAAGAACTTCAAGTTAGTAAAATATTCCGGTGTATACTGGAAGGGTGATGCCAAGAACCATGTAATGCAGAGAATCTATGGTGTATGCTTCCCTACAGCAGAAGAACTGGAAGAACATCTGAAGTTATTAGAGGAAGCAAAAGACCGTGACCACAGAAAGATCGGTAAAGAGATGAATCTGTTCATGTCAGATGATCTGGTTGGACGTGGACTTCCTATGTTCCTTCCAAAGGGTTATATCGTATGGCAGGAGCTTGAAAATTATATCAAGAACAAGGAAAGAAAGCTTGGCTACCGTCATGTTATGACTCCTTGTGTTGGTACGGTAAATCTTTACAAGACATCCGGTCACTGGGATCATTACAAAGACAATATGTTCCCTGCAATGGAAGTTGAGGGTGAGTCTTTCGTGCTTCGTCCAATGAACTGCCCGCATCATATGATGATCTATGCAAACAAAATGCATTCCTATAAAGATCTTCCGATCCGTATTGGCGAGATTGCACATGATTTCCGTTTCGAAGCCAGTGGTACTTTAAAGGGAATCGAGAGAGGCAGACATTTTTGTCAGAACGATGCCCATCTGTTTGTAACACCGGAGCAGATCGAATCTGAATTCAAGCAGGTTGTTGACTTGATCTTCGACACCTATAAGGATTTCAATATCACAGATTATCGTTGTGTTCTGTCCTTAAGAGATCCTGAGGATAAGGTGAAATATCATGATGACGATGAGATGTGGAATACAGCGGAGGACGCACTCCGTAAAGTGTTGGATGATATCGGTATCGAATACACAGAAGAGATCGGTGAAGCAGCATTCTATGGTCCAAAGCTTGATGTAAATGTTAAGCCGGCGATCGGAAATGAATATACATTATCTACATGCCAGCTTGACTTCTGTCTTCCTGCAAAATTCAACCTGACATATATTGATAAGGATGGTACAAAGAAGACTCCTGTCGTTCTTCACAGAGCAATCCTTGGTTCCTTAGATCGTTTCATGGCATACATTCTGGAGGAGACAAAAGGAAATCTGCCACTTTGGTTAGCACCGGTACAGGCCAGAATCCTTCCTGTAAAGAATGAGGATGAGGAATTAAATGCATATGCACATGAGCTGTATGATTTCTTAGATGACAACAACATCCGTGTTGAGATCGATGAACGTGCAGAGAAGCTTGGCTATCGTGTAAGAGCTGCCCAGGTTGAGAAGGTTCCGTATCTGATCATCCTTGGTAAGAATGAGGTAAATGATAAGACTGTCAGCTACAGACTTCATGGTGAGCAGAAGACAACAACTGTTCCTATGGATGAGTTCCTTGCAATGCTTCAGGATGAGATCAAGACCAAGAAGTTAAATCCTGCCGCATCCAAGTAATACAGAGTACAAATAAGGATAAGCCGCCGGAAACAGATTTCCGGTGGCAGATCCTTTAAAATATCAGAAACCGGCACTTGATGTATGGGTAACCGCATGCTATAATGTATCAATACTTTTTGCACTGCATATCAATCTACAGTACAAACTGAGCAGGCGGTGGGATGACCACAGGGCCGGGCCACACAGGGTGGCAGCAGATAAAGAATGAATTTATGATCTGCGGGACAGTAGTTACTATTTGTTCCGCAGGTTTTTTATTATTCCGGCTACAGCCGGTCGGAGATAATTCTATAAATCTGATGGAAAGATTATTAATTGCGTTGCATAAAGTTATCTTATATATGCGGAGGTAACTATTATGGCACAAGAAAATCAGGATTCTAAGAAAAGGGCAGCGGTCGGTAAGATGACCGGTTTCATAGGGGTATTGTGTAACCTGCTGTTGGCAGGCAGCAAGCTTGTGATCGGAAAGTTGGCCGCATCTACATCAATTACTGCAGATGGATTGAACAATCTGTCAGATGCAGCAAGCTCCATTGTAACATTACTCGGATTTAAGCTGGCAGAGAAGCCGGCAGACAAAGAACATCCATACGGACATGCGAGATTTGAATATCTGGCAAGTCTGGTTGTGGCTGCTATGATCCTTGTGATCGGATTTGAATTGGCAAAGACATCGGTACTCAAGCTGCTCCATCCGGCATCAATCGAATTTTCCATGCTGATGATCCTTGTGCTGATCGGTTCGATCCTGGTAAAACTCTGGATGATGTTCTTTTATCGTAAGATGGGAGATAAGATTCAGTCAAATACCTTATTTGCTGCAGCCGCAGACAGCAGAAATGATGTGCTGACAACAGCTGCAGTTCTTGCCGCAACAGTTGTAGAACATATCAGCGGATGGAAAATAGATGGTCTTATGGGTGGGCTGGTATCTGTTTTTATCATTGTAAGCGGAATTTCGCTTGCAAAGGATACAATCTCTCCGCTTCTTGGAGAAGGTGCAAATACCGGTTTGCGGGAACAGCTTATTGGATATATAAGCAGCTGCCCATTGGTACTTGGCTGCCATGACCTGTTGGTACATGATTATGGACCGGGCAGACAGTATGCAAGTATTCATGTAGAGATCGATAAGAAGATCGATCCAATGGTGTGTCATGATGAGATTGACCGCATCGAACGGGAATGCCTGAACCGATTTGGTGTGCATATGGTCATTCATTATGATCCGGTTATTACGGACGATGCAGAGCTCGATCAGATGCATCATCAGGTACTCGATATCTTGCAGCAAATAGATGCAGAAATAACAATCCATGATTTCCGCGTACACACTCATGGTGGAAAGAAAGAACTTGTTTTTGATATGGTTGTTCCATCGGAATGGCAGGGGCAGGAAAAGAATATCGTACGGGAACTGACGGAACGGTTGCAAGAAGAAAACAAAGAGACATATTTGATAAAAATTACGTTTGACCTTGAGGACAGGGCGTAGTACATTAACAGAATAGTTTACGCTGGGGGAATATTGGAAGACAGGGAACAAATGAGACAATTATAAAGATAATGGGGAAGTATATATGTCCGGGCAGAAGAATCAAAAGGGAAAATACAGAAATTATATATTGGCCATAACAGGATTGGCGGTTTTTAATTTTTTGTTTCTGGGAACGGAATATTTCTTTGATGATCGGATGGCGGAACTGGTACCTGCAGGTCGGGTTGTATGGGTACAGAGCATTATTCTTACAGTCAGTGTAGCAGGATTTCTGGTCTATCCGATTTTGAAACACTATCGGGGAAGCCGACAAGGAATGGTTATGCAGATTATTTCAGGAGTGATCTGTATGTTAAGTATTTGGATGATGACAGGTAACAGATCGGAACGGAGTCTGTTAATCTGGGGTTGCGTGTTCTTTTTGTTTGCGGGTATGTTTGGCAGTAAGGTGCATGATCAGGCAGCGGATATCCTGAAAAACAGTAATCATATGGCATTGATGGTTGGAACTGCTTATGCGGCAGGTCTGTTGCTTCAGTTTGTAAATAATAATCTGATCATAGACAATCGGATTCAGGCATCTATGCTACTGATATTTGTTGTGGTCTTTGTAATACTTGTGGATTGTTTTAAGATAGAGGATGAGGCGGAGGTGCAGAATAATGCCTCGATCCATCCGGGACTTACCTGTGGAGCGCTGGTTTGTTGTGTCCTTTTAATGACATTCATATTTGCGGCTCTGGATAATATTGTTACTTACTATCATGCAAAGGGTGCGATCGATGTAGGTGAATGGCCGAGACTTCTGCTGGCTTTAAGTGGAATCCTTGCGGGAATTTTATTTGATCTGAAGAAACGCAGATATATGAGTCTGGTCATGTACTGTGTGACGGTCTTATCCGTGCTCTGTATCTTATTGATCGGTATAGGTGGCTCGATCCTTGCGGGACTGCTTGTGTTCTATCCGGCAGCAGGATTTTTCGTTGTGTTCTTCACAACCGGTTTTATGGAAGTATCTTATTATACGCGAGTCCCTGCATTATGGGCAGGATTCGGCAGAGCTATCAATAATATCGGAGCGGGTATCGTCGGCTTTATCTCAACCATGCTGCCGTATGCCATGTCGGTAAATGCAGATGGAAATGTAAGCGGCGATGGATTATCTCCGATGCTTCTTGCGAGTATCGTGATCCTTATTTTGTTTGTGATGATCAGTATTGCGATGTTCATTTACAGCAGTCAGCTTCGTGTAAATATTATAGCGGAACGATTTGAACGTAAGGAAGATATGGATGGGCTTACGGTGGAAGTTGCATCTGCAACAACGGGTGCTGTATTTGATTCGGTTTCAGGAAAATACGGTATTGAATCGGAAAATGTGATAAAAGAGTCGGGCGGTACAGACGCTGTTGATTATTTTGCCCGGTTTGCAGAGGAATATCGTTTGACAGATAGAGAGCAGGAAGTGTTAAGAGAACTTCTGGAATCGGATGAAAGTGTACAGGATATTGCAGGAAAGCTGTATATTTCAAGAACCGCGCTCTATAAGCATATCTCATCGCTGAATGAAAAGACAGATACAAGGTCAAGGATCGGCTTGATCCAGTTCTATTATGCGTGGAGAAACCGATAAAGGTATAAATCAATGAGATCATCCCATGAAGTAGAATCAGATTCAAGCCTATATGATGATCGATCCTGGAGGATATGAGGCATGTTAATAAAAACTTACTTTTGAATGGATTTATGTGATGATATTGCACTAAAATAAAAAAAGAACAAATGTAAACTTATAAACCGCCGGTTTATCAGATATACTTCATGGCATAGTATAACCATGAAAGGAGGAAATGGGTATGAAACATTTCAAAAAGATGTCTCTGATTCTGGCGGTTTTGTGTATGTGGGTTGGATGTGTGCTGACCGTACAGGCAGCAAACGGACCAAATACAGGAGAGTATAGTGCAGCGTATATCAATATTTATAATCGGGGCGGAACGAATACAAATCATTTTGTATATGTTACAGGTTCACAAAAAGCAGAGACTGTAAAAGGGGCAGTTTATGATAAGAAGACGAATACTTTAACGCTTACGAATTATAAACACCCAACGATGTCAATCGAGGCAAATGAGATGGGGGATGACTTCAAGATCAAGCTGGTGGGTGATAACCAGATCAAGAGTCTTATTGTATGGGGCTATGGTTATGGCGGATCTGTTGAGATTCTTGGTGATGGTACTCTGACGATTAATAAGAACAAGGAAAAAAATTGTGGAATTACCATGCAGCCGGAGGGTACAAAAGCCGTTCTCAAGGTAAGCGGAAAGGCAGTTGTAGATGTCTACGCCGGAACGGATAAGATGCCGTTTTATGTAAACTCGATATCAGAGAAATATAAAAACTGTGTCGATGCAGACACAGACAAAACCTTAAAGACGGAGGCGGCATATACAGACCGGTATATTATGCATCATGTTGTATGTCTGAGTGATGAACCTTCTGTATTTGAGGTGTACATGAAGGATGGAGATGCGAATTCTAAATATGCGATAGACATGTATGATACCAGCTATTATATCTATAAACTGATCTACTGCAAATCTTTGAATCTCTATTATGCACATGAGATCGAACATGGATATTCCGCATTTAACCCATCGAACATGGGCTATTACAAAACCTTGGAGGAGATATCAGCATATACCTATAAGAGTAAATCCTCAGGTGAGCAGGAATACATCGAAGATAAGACCGGTAAGAAATGCATATTTGAGCTTGATATTAAGAATGGTGTGATATCTTATGTAAAAAGTGACCTGATCAGCATAGGATCGATCACTGATTCAAACGGAGGAGCAGAAGACTGGTATATCGGTCAGCCTTCTTCCGACAATGTAATTCTTACACAGGATGAATGGTATAATCTCGGCAAAGAGGGAAGCGGATATACAGCATCCTATGTAAGAGAGCCGATCAAGGGATATGTGAACATATATGTATCAGGAACATCCTATCATCTGACAGCAAAGAAAACGACAGGATGCAAGCATAAGGAGCAGGCTCAGAGTGTAAAGAAGAAAGCAACCTTTAGTGTTGATGGAAAGCTTGTAACGAAATGCAAGTCCTGTGGCGAGACTTTATCTACAAAGAAGATCAATAAGATCAGTAATGTAAAGCTTAGCAAGAGCATTTATACATATGATAAGAAAGCGAAGAAGCCAACTGTCACGGTAAAGGATACCAAGGGCAAGAAGCTGAAAAAGGGTAAGGACTATACAGTGACTTATGCAAAAGGCAGAAAGGCTATCGGAAACTACAAAGTTACGATTCAGTTAAAGGGTAAGAAATATAATGGCAAGGAGACATTGACATTTCGGATTGCACCTGCAGGTACATCGATCAAATCTGCAAAGGCAGGAAAAACAAAGGTTGCGGTAAATTGGAAGATGCAGACAAGGAATACAAACGGCTATATTATTCAGTATTCTTCAAATAAGTCATTTAGAAATGTAAAACAGATTACGATTTCTTCAAATAAGGCAAAGAGTAAACAGATTACAAAGTTAAGTACAAAAAAACAGTACTATGTGCGGCTCTGTACTTATAAGAATGTGAAGAAGAATGGAAAGACAACAAAAATCTGTTCAGACTGGAGCAATGCAGTAGCAGTAAAAACAAAATAAATTCATGAAGCATAAATGCGGCATGGAAGGATTCCAAAGAAGTTTGAGGTTTGGGGATCAGAAATAGACGGCTGCCGGCAGATAAAAATCTGCCGGCAGTTTTGGTATGCCATAATCTGATTTTAATTAAAGGTATAGAATTATTGCACGCGATTCAGAAAATATGGATTGACCGGAGATATTCAGAGTAGTAAATTGTAAAAAGCCGGAAGTAAAATATCATGGGATGAGGTATATGAAATGAATTTATTATTTACGATTAATAAGGGCTTTATGGAACATCTGGATGATTGTGTACGATCAATTATCCGTTTCCCATCAGAAGGTGGGTATGATATATATGTGATTCATTCTGATCTTGATCTGAATGATCAGAAACAGTTGGAACGATATGACAAAGATATAGAGGGGAATTCCGTAACATTTCATTTCATCGATATGAAGTATCGTAAAGATATGAATTTTCCGGAGACAGACCGTTATCCGATGGAGATATATTACAGAATATATGCATCTGCATTATTACCGGAGACATTGGATCGGATCCTGTACCTTGATGCGGATATAATTGTCATTCGTTCATTGAAGGAACTGTATGAGATGGATTTTGAAGATAACTATTTTTTAGCTTGTACACATATCAGAAAGTTCTTAAATAAGATGAACCGGTTAAGACTGGGAATAGAGGAAAAGGTTCCATATATCAATACGGGCGTAATATTAATGAATCTGGATGTTTTGAGAAAAAAACAGGATTTTCACGAAGTGGGAAGATTTGTGGAAGAACACAGAAAGACATTGACTTTACCGGATCAGGATATCATTGCTGCACTGTACGGTACACATATCGGTTTGATCGATACCATGCGGTATAATTTAAGTGACAGAATGATAGCATTTTATAATATGGAACCGAACCATGAGAAGATAGATAGAACATGGGTACGCGAGAATGCAGTAATCCTGCATTACTGTGGCAAACAAAAGCCATGGAATAAAAATTATGTGGGTATATTGGATGCATTTTATCATGAATTAAAAGATGAAGAAAAATTACAGGTGAAGGAATAAATTCAGGGGAAACAAAATGGAAACAAACAGTAGTTTTTACGGCACAGAAAAGATCAATAAGATTTTTTTTAAGATCGCACCGCCTGTCATGCTGGCGCAGTTGATACAGGCTCTTTATAATATAGTAGACCTGTCTCTTATACACATCTGACGCTGCCGACGAATAGAGAGG
>ENA-UAOX01000197-UAOX01000197.1-human-gut-metagenome-genome-assembly--contig:-NODE-197-length-16692-cov-5.910561_pt1 | contig 16692 bp, 10 predicted proteins | sample MGYA00243473_ERZ654563 | MGnify/ENA primary metagenome ERZ654563 (study PRJEB26926, sample SAMN06164593) | human gut metagenome | biome: ENVO:00009003; feature: ENVO:2100002; material: ENVO:00002003...
CCTCTCTATTCGTCGGCAGCGTCAGATGTGTATAAGAGACAGGATTTATATAAAGAACTTTCGGGGTATCAAGGAACTATTGGTAGAATTCGATAAGAAATTGAATGTGATTATCGGGGCTAATGGGCAGTTGAAGACATCTTTGATGGATGCCATCAGGTTGTTTTATGTGTGGGGAGAACCGAACCGAGATATAGAGATAACAAAAGAAGATTTTTATGTTGAGTTTACACAAAATCCTGATGGGACTAAAGTGGCAACAACCTCGACAAGGATAGATATATGCTACTTATTTGAAGGATTATCAGCACAACAAGAAGGTGCATTCTATCAGTACCTGTACAGAAAAGACGATGGCTCTATGGTTGCCAGGGTTCATCTGAGTTTCGAAATAAAGGAGAAAGGAAGGATTTACTCCTCATACATAACTGGTAAAGAAGAGAATGGTCTTCGCGCTGACTGGAACACGTTTCATTATTTTCATCCATATTATCTCGGTGCATTACGCGACAGTACGCGCGACCTGATGAGTTCACGCAACAATCTGTTAGGAAGAGTAATTAAAAGAAAAATTGACAGGGCTGGATCAGAAGATGACGTGAGAAGTATAGTGAATAGTGCAAACGAGCAACTTTTGCAGAGACAAGAAGTAAGGGAAACACAAACTGGCATAAACGACAACCTGAACCAGATAAACAAATCAGACCTACAGAATGTAGAGCTGCACATAGAACAGAACAGAATTGAATATATCGTTAATATCATCAAACCCTTTTTGCCATATTCTGCTGACAAAAAAGGATTTGTACTATCTCAAAATAGTCTTGGGCATAACAATTTAATATATATAGCTTCGGTATTGAGTGATATTAAAGATTGTCATACTGAAGATAATGTGAGTATATATGCTTTGTTAATAGAAGAGCCTGAAGCTCATCTACACCCACAACTTCAGGTTAATCTGTATAACTTTCTCAAGAATGCTGATGATAGTGAAAATAGCCAGACGTTTATCACAACCCATTCACCGACTTTGACATCAAGAATACCGTTGGAAAATATTATTCTGCTGAAAGGTGAAACGGCTTATCATGTGGGTAATTGTTTCAAAGAACGGCACTCAGAAAATATTGTTCGGGATGTTGCTAAGAACAATAGATTATTAAAGGTGGAAGAAGTTGTATTATATAGAAAGATGATATCCAGATATTTTGACGTTACTCGCTCGCAATTGTTGTTCTCTTCGGGTTGTTTATTTATTGAAGGAATATCGGAGTGTCAATTGGTTGAGACTTTTTCTAAACTGATAGACAAATCTCTGATTGACCATCAAATTGAGATTGTCGATACAGATGGAACAGCTTTTTATCAGTTCTTGATGCTGTTTAATTCTTCTGATAAAGCGAAGCGTTTGCCAATGAGGGTAGCGTTTGTAACGGATGAGGACCAATTTACTGACTCCAAGCATAAGGAATATAATCTGGATGAGTTAGTAAAGGACAATTATGCAAAACTTCATTCCCTTAGAAAGGGAATTAATAATGATGATGTTAATGGTCGCATTAACAATATGAAAGCTATGAGCAATGGACAGGTAGGTATCAAGATATGTTCGGGAAAGAAAACTCTGGAATACCAAATATGCAAGGCAAATGTTTCTGTTGATAAAGAAATGACAAAAGAGACTTGGCTTTACGAACTGATTCTGCAAGAGAATCCAGAAGGTATAAGCAAGGTGGATTCTTATATGTCAGGACTGGAACATAAAGATATGAGCGAAGTGGAGCAGCAAAATGTTGCATTGCTGATGTGGAAATGCCTGCCGAGTAAGGCTGAATTTGCTCAAGCACTGAATTCATTCTTGCTAGATAAGATAGAAATAGGTGGAGACATTAAGTTCACTTTGCCTTCATATATTCAAAATGCAATAACTCATTTAGTTCCGTGAGTATGGATTATGATATAACATTTCAACGACAAACATATCTTGATGCACGTGGTTATACCATCTTAACGGCGTGTCCAGGTAGTGGAAAGACCACGAGCATTGTGAAGAAACTTTTAACGGTGTCACGTTATTGTGAGGAGCATTATGGGAAGCATACAGGGTTTGCCTGCCTGTCATTCACCAATAAGGCTTGTGCTGAGTTGAAACAAAAATACAGAGAGATGCATGATGAAAGGCTGACTTTCCCCAATGAGGTGTTGACTATCGATAGTTTTATCATGCAATATGTAGTGCTTCCGTTTTGGTATTTATGCGATGAGTGCAAACAAAGACCAATAATATTAAACGAGGCAGAAATACTAGACCGGATTTATTACAACAATGTTAAAATAAACGGTAAATGGCAGCAATACCCAGTGATGGCACTCCGACCTTACACAAGTCTGATGTATCGAAAGAATCCATCATTGGTTTCAAGAGACAAGACGGCCTTTAAATGGAATCACAAAACTATAACTGAAAATGAAATTGCCTATTGTAATGCAGCTTTTACATATCGTTTAGAGAAAGGCTTTATAACAAGCAGCGATGCATTATGGATAGCATGTGATATATTGGAGCGGCATCAGAGCGTAGCTAAAGCACTTGTGATACGTTTTCCATATATCATCGTTGATGAAGCACAGGATAATTCCGAACTGCATTTTGAGCTCTTCAAACTGTTAAAGAGAGCTGGTTTACAAAACATAGAGTTTGTGGGTGATATTTGCCAGTCCATCTATGGATTTAATAATGCCAGACCGGAGTTGCTACAAAGCATGATGGTAGAAGATGAATGGAACGTTTTGCCACTATCTGAATGCAGACGTTCTAATCAACGTATAATAAATTTGTATAGCAAACTGAAATCAAGCGATGTGCCTACTATTATTTCACATAATGTAGAGGATAAAGGAGTTCCCATAGTAGTGTATAAGTATGAGGATGGAAACGTTAGGGATATTATTCGGGACTTCAACCAGGTTTGTGAAGATAATGAATTGTCAAGCAGAATCATATTAGCACGCGGAGTAGATAAATGTAAGGAACTTGCTGGTATTAAGGATGTAGATTTTAAGTACTGGAAAACCGAACATCATCTTCCATATTTGATAAAAGATGCCACCTTCGCTTTTGATTTGGGCGACATGGACTATGCTTTTAGAAAAGTAAGACTTGTATTAGCAGAGCTTTTGGCTGGTAACAATTTTGAAGCAAGGCGTGAATTTATATATGAAATTGAACATAATGTGGACTGGAATGCAAAGATCTTTGGTTTCCTAAAACAAGTACCTGCATTTTCATTAAGTTTCAAAGAATGGTCAGAACAGACCTGCTTATTATTGAAGGATTATTGGGAACTTGAAGAGATGCCTACTTTTGTTCCGTATCAAAAGCAAAAAGGATATAAAATGAGAGAAATGGCAGATGTACCCGTAGAACAATATCATCAATCAAACGATAAGGAGAGTGAATACCACAGGAGTATAGATACTATACATGCAGTAAAAGGAGCGACCTTAGATGCGGTACTTCTGTTCTTGTCGTCTGATAGCAGGGGACAAAGTGTTTCACTGAAAGATTTTCCAAGTGGTACTGTTAAAGTCATGACTGAGAGGCAGCGAATGATATATGTAGCTTGTTCGAGGGCTAGGCAATTTCTGGCATTGGCAGTACCAAAATCTATAGCAGATGAAGAGATTAGGAGAGCGTTGGCTGGGGTGGACATAGATATTCGTAGCATTAACCTGCAAGGAGAATTGGCTTTTGATGATTAGCATTTGTAAAGAACCAAGGTAAAACAATATTATTTGTAAGTTTCTGACCCTTCGTCTCCAAAGGATATAGAATTGTCAATATTTAACAATACTACAAATTTTTCTATATTAAGAAAGGGAGAAGCTTTAATTGTTGGAGTTGATTTTCCAATGCCCCTTATTGTGAAAATCAATGCTCCAACAAAGAAACCAGATTCAAGAACCCCTAAGCTCACAAAACGATAAAATTAAAATCTCAATATTGGCAAAGTGTTTACTATATCTACTGTTTGGCAAGAAAGCATAATCACCGACAGAAGCAGGTCGAGGATATAACGGGGTTGTTCGTGTTCTCGTGCCCAGTCGTTGGGATCGTTTTTAATTTGGGACGCTTTGTCGATTGTGAGGGCATAGCGTTCCATTATCCACTCAATAGCGGATTTACCATTAACGACATATTCGTATGCTTTGAGCGGAATGTTCTCAATGGTAATATGGTCATTATAGATGATGCGTGCCTTATCAGCAACGAGCTTTCCATTTTCGTCACGAATTTTGGCAAACCTCATTTTATCAACGGCAAAGTGTTGGTATGTTTCGTTAGTCCAGTTGTTTTGCCAAATATCCATATCGCCATTTACTCTGACACCACAAGCACGATGGGCAATCATTGGCATTGCAGCGAAAAACAGATAATCTCCATCTTGTCTAACAGCCTGCTCGTTTATGTTTTGTTCGTAATTTAGATGCAGGTCGGCAAGTTCTTTGCCTGCTTTATAAAAGGACATAAAGTCTTGCACATTATCTACAATGGGGATGCGAGGCAAAGATTTCTTCAAGTCATCGACAAATCGTTCACGGTATTGCCGAGAATGAAGTAGTCCATACACATAGTAAAAGATGTGTTCTTTGGTAATGGCTTTTGAACCTCCGAAACGACTACGGACTTCTTTCAGAATCCAGTCGGTTATTCCGTCCCGGCGAATATATTTGTCTGTTTCCGCATCATTAAAAAGTGTAGCTTGCGGATTCTTATTTTCTTCATACCAATAAAGAGGGAAATACTGTGCTTTATCAACAACCTGTAAATCGGAAATACTATCTGTAATCAATGATGCAAATGGCTTTTGCTGTCCAACTCCACTTACTGCAATAACAAGATTACGATATTCAGGAGCAGGATATAAACATTGCCATATACCTGGGCATTCTATGAACGGGCGATGATAATACAAGTGCAGCTTTGTAAATGGCCGATAAATTTCCTGTACAAAAGTATTTTCATTGTAAGTATATTGTAACCCTTTGGCAAAATCATTTTTTAACGCTCGTGTCCAACTTATTTTTGTCTTATCTTCAGAATAACCACTTGTGCGTTCTATTTCATGATTGTAAAAATCAATCATAGAACGCATATTGCTTGTAACCTTATCTTTTGAAAATCCAGACACCCAAGCATCCCGATTGGTTGCCACACCAATGGCATAAGTACTAAATACACATTGAGCGTTCATAGCAAATTTCTTTTCAGGAGCTAATGGAATCAAATTATCAAACACCCCATCGCGTTGGTTTATCCAATCGGCCTTATCATTAGATGTGATAATCTGCCATTCCAATTTCTGCGAAGAAATGGAACGGAAGTCTTTTACCATTTTGAGTTTCTGCTCACGAGTAAGGTAATCACCTATATCGTGATAATGGATAACTGCCTTCTGACCTTTCTTTGCCGGATTTTTGACAAGGAAAGTTATTGTAATGGGGGTACGAGAACCGCTTCCAAAGATTTTTCCTCCTTCTTTACGCGATAGTTCGCCTGATGTGCGCTGATTGCCACGCAAATTCAGCACATAAATGGAAGTAAATTCATCTTCAAAGCATCTACGCATGCCGTCTTGCCCAGCCCCGTCAATCCATGCACCATTACTTATGAATGCAACAATGCCCCCTTCATTCTGCGGAATGCGGTCGGAAGCCCAACGAAACGCCTTTACATAGCTGTCGTAAAGAGATTTGTTCAAAGTAGCCGAACTCTTCACAGCATATGTTTCCGACACACGTTTATCAAGATATGGATAAGACAAATTCTGAGCATTGTCATTAGCGGACTTTTGCCCAATGGAATACGGTGGATTTCCGACAATTACCCTTACGTGTGTAGCCATCTGTTTCTTCACCCGCTTAGAATTATCTTGGAAAAACTCGGTGAAAAGTTCGTTGTGTTTCTTTTCTGCCAACTGGAACGTATCGGTCAGGCAGATACCGCTGTATGATAGGTAAGTTTTTCGATGGGTAATGTCATGGAATACCGATTCTATGTTCACATCGGCAATATAATAGGCCAGCAGTACAATCTCATTGCAATGGATTTCATTCTGATACTTGCGCTCCATATCCTCAGGACGGATAAGGCCGGATTGCAACAAACGAGTAATGAAGGTACCTGTACCTGTAAATGGGTCAAGAATATGAACGTTTTGCTCCGTCAGCGAAGTATTGAACTCTGCTTTGAGAATATCATCCACTGAACGGATGATGAAATCCACGCATTCCACCGGTGTATAAACAATACCCAGTTTCTCCACTGTAAGCGGAAACGCACCTTTGAAAAACTTTTCATAGAGGTTCTTTATGATTGTCTGCTTACCCTCCAAATTATCAATACCGCCCACATTTGTCCTTACCGATTGGTAGAACTTCTCCAGTACCTCGGTATCTTTTTCAAAAGCCTGTTCTTGCAATAGGTCTATCATGCGTTGCATAGAACGGCTTACGGTGTTATTATTGACAAACTGGTAATCTGAAAACAGTGCATCAAATACAGGCCGGGTAATAATGTGCTGTGCCAGCATTTCAATGGCTTGGGCAGCATCTACCGATGGATTAAGGTCTCGCTGTAATCCCTTTAAATACTCATTGAAAGCCTTTTTGTGTACGCCGGACTGAATAAGTTTGGAAATACGCTCAATAAATTTGTGCGCAATAAGACCGACCTCTTTTGCCCAATTCTCCCAATAAAGACGGTCACCGCACTTTTCCACGAGTTTGGCATACATGCCGTCCTGTATCTCCCCGAAACGAAGTTCCAACTGTCTGGCAATTTCTACATTTTCAATTTGTTGTGCTTCCGCTTCTCCATCATTTGCACCCAATCCCGGTCGGCCTATGGTAACAGACGGTGTACCGGTCTGTTTGTTCGGCTTCTGCTTGTTGAGAGCTATCTTGTTTACCATCGCGTTGAAACGGTCATCGTGTGAACGGAGCGCGTTCAAGATAGCCCACACCACATCAAATGTCTTGTTGTTGTCAAGAGCTTCCTCCGCCGAAATATCGGATGGCACTACAATAGGGATGATGATATATCCATACTTCTTTTCATCGGATTGCCCTTTGTGAAATGTACGCATCACACGACCAACCGACTGCACCACATCCACCTGCGAATTACGGGCAGAAAGAAACAATACGGCATCGAGAGACGGCACATCCACACCCTCGGACAGACAACGCACGTTGGTTACAATATGGCATTCACGTTCATTGTCAGACTCTTCCGCCAGCCATTGCAGGATTCCATTACGCTCCTGCGAGTTCATAGAACCATCTATATGCCGTGTCGTTACTGAAACGGTATGCGAAAGGCTTTCTGAATCAAGATTTTCTTCGTATTTCCCGGATATTCTTGGAAGCACCGAAGCTACATATTTTGAAGTTCCGGCTTTTGTTTCGTTGCCTATGGCTGAACAGAACGCCACGGCACGGCGCATCATGCGTGGGTCGGCATCCCATGTGCGATGGTCATCGCCCTGTATCATTTTTGACAATCCGTTTATTACCCCAATGAGTTTGGATGTGTCGTCAAAATTCAGTTCGGTGGTAGAATTGGTGATGTCTTGTTTTATGTTGGCAGGTACATCATCTTCGCTAACAGTAAGGACAAGCACCTTGTAATCCGTCAATAAGCCATTTTGAACGGCATATGAGAAATTTACACGATAAAATTCCTCTCCATAAATGGCTTTATCATCCATCGAGCAGAGAATGCAATCCTTTTCCGATGCCTTTATCTTGGCAGATTCCCCATACAAACGCGGTGTGGCAGTCATATAAAGGCGTTTCCGACCTTGTACATTCTCATTGGAATGTATCTTGATAAAGTTGCTCTCATCCTTTTCGGCTATTTTTACACCGGTAGTGCGGTGTGCTTCGTCACAGATGATGAAGTCAAACACGCCGTATTCTCCGTTTGTCTTGGATAATATCTCTCGCTGCGCAGCAGAAACGGCATCTATGGATTGGTAGGTGGAGAACACGACTACCAAGCCGTCATGATTCCGATATTTCTTTAATTGGGATGCAATGGATTGTGGATTGGTGGATGCAGGTACGGCAAGGTCAACCACGCTGTCATCCGTATCATCAGATTCCTTGGTGGTCTTGCGTGAGGCTTTGGAATCGGAACAGATGCAGACAGCCTTAATGGGTTTCTTCGCATCTGCCGACCATGCGTTGAGCGACTGCCCCAACAAGGCGATGGACGGAACCATGAACAGCACCAAGCCTTTGTTGCCAAACAACTGTTCCGCAATGAGCAGCGAAGTGTAGGTTTTACCTGTACCGCAAGCCATAATGAGTTTGCCCCTATCGTTGTTATCTGACATATAATGAACATATGCTTTTGATATGGCATTCAATTGGTGTTCACGAGGCTTCTTGCCCTCCACCAGTGCAGAATTGCCGGTTAGACCGTCCATCAGCTTTTGCCAATCCACAGGAGATGAATCAAGGTCTGCCATACCAATGCGCGTAACAGGTGGTTCCTGGTTTCGGATAGTCTCTTCTGCATTAGTTCCCCAATGGTTTGTGGTTGAAATCCAAATACGATTTGAAAAACGGGCTGTTTGGAATGTTATCTCGTTTGTGAACGTGCGGCTGGAAGTGGCGAGAAATGAATCTACAGCAGGTTTATCTATGATTGTATTCTCAGCATAGCATTTACACTGGATAGCCCAATAGTCACCCAATTCTGTTTTGGCCACAAGATCGATACCTGTGTCTGTACCTCCGAAATCTTTCCGTCCCGGAAAATCTTCCCATAGCCAGACCGATTCAAGTTCATTGTAGCGTGGGTCTGTTAATAACCATGAGCGCATCAGTCGCTCGAACTTTGTACCTTTCTCCCTTTCCGTGAATGATTCGGTACGAAATTTATGTAGTATTTTCTTGAAATTCATCTCTTGATAAGAGATATATTTCAAAGGAACGGGCTCTAATAATCAGTGCTATACTGGCAAAATCTGACGGATTTACAAAACAGATTCTCATAAAATGCCTTTCATATATCATTATAAATGAGGATTAAACACGGCATTTGAAATATTATGCGTACCTTTGCAATATCAACTATAACTCTTATCAAGAGATTCGTTTTTTCGCTCAACACATTTCACCATAAATATCCGGTCAAAAATCTTTTAGGATAAGGCTGTTCGCCTTGTCCACCACGCTTGTGTCAAGCGATGCGAGATAGATGCGTGTAGTCTCTTCCGAATCATGTCCCATGCCCTCGCTGATGACTGAAAGAGGGATGTTCTTGCTTTTGGCAACGCTCGCCCAACAATGCCGGGCAACGTGCATGGTCAGCGGTATGTTCAATCCTGCCAGACCGGCGACTTCCTTCAACGCCACATTGATGCGGCAGATGGCGTTACGGTATTGTGTCCGTTCATCGGAACATGGGTTGGTGATTATCGGCAGGAGGTAACGGGTGGTCGTATTCTCGCCGTACTTGGTGATGATGTCTTCCATGCACTTCTCCCACTTGACGGTGAGCTGCTGCCCGGTCTTTCTTCTCCGGTACGTGATTATTCCGTTCTTCAAATCCGATTTTTTCAGATAGGCCATATCAATGAATGACATGCCACGGGTATAAAAAGAGAAGAGGAACATATCCCTTGCATAGTCCAGATGCGGTTTCAGGGTCAGGTCAAGTTCCTTGATATGTTTGATGGCTTTCAACGGGATGGCGCGTTTTATCGTCTTCCCGATGCCCGTGTAAACGTGTTTGAAAGGGTGCTTCTGTTCCGTCAGTTCCTTTTCCACGGCACGGTTGTAAACGGCACGGAGTATGCGCATATAAAAGGAAACCGTGTTGGGGCAAATGCCATTTCCTTTGAGCCAGGCCTCGTAAAGCATCATGGTGTTACCGTCCATTTCGCACAAAAGAATGTCCTGCCCTTCACGAAACTTCATAAAACTGGCCAATGCCGCCGTATAGGTTTCGGATGTGCGGACTTTGCCAAGCTGCTTCAATTGTCCTATGACGCCCTGCATGAAGCGGAACAGCGATTGTTCTCCCGTCTGCCTGTTGGATTTCTCGATGATACTGTCAGCGGAATAAATTCCTCCCTGCCTGTCGCATTGGGCGACTATGGCTTTCAACCGTCTGGTGTCCCAGTCGATATGTTCCGCCACTTCACGGAGATACCGTTTCCTGTTTTCGCCGATTTCGGACAGGATTTTCACAGAGGAAGTTCTCTTGTCCCATTCCGTGTCAAATATGCGGTAGTCCGTCTTGACTTGGCGGACTATGCGCCCATGGATTACCTGATAATATATGCTGCCCTCCCTGCCGCTTGCGGTGGAAGGACGAAATTTCACTTTTATGGATGCCATTCACTTTATTTTTGTCGTTTGGATTGATTATCTTCTTCTCTCACTATCTTGACCTGCCGGTTGAATATGGCCAGCGTGGAGTCCACACCGACAACATCCACCAGTTTCTCGTAAGCCCCGACAGTTACTGCCAGTTCCGGGTACAGTTCGTTGAGCATGACCGTGGTCACATGGTGTTTGTCTGCAACCGTTCTCAACCGCCTGTTTTCTTCCCGGTACTCATGCCATTGTACCCAACTGACGGCAAACAGGACAAAGAATACGAGCGTACAGCCTATGCCTGTCCATACATATGGGTTCTTGTGCCAGCCATCGGGAACTTTATTCCATAACAGCCTTATTGCGCTTATTGCCTTGTTCGGGTGGATTGCCTGCCACAGTCCCGATATGAAGCCTTGTCTGTGCTGTGTTTTTCCCGAAGCCAGCTTATCATTCTCTATATGACTTGTCAGCAGTTCCAATATCTTGTTGAGCTGTTCCTTGATGGTGAGAACACCATGCTTGCGCATATCCTTCTCGTTGGCTTCGGTATATAACCGCAGACTTGCTACCGCTTCATCACCTATTGATTGCTTGTATTCCTCGATGGCTTCCTTGCTTCCGAAAATGGCATTGACATTTTCCGGTGCATTGCCATTGAAGAACCGTATAACAGGCTCCAGCTTCGCTTCCAGCCTTTTCAATGCCTCGTTCTTGTCCGGGCTATCCTTTGCGTCCAGTTTTTTCTTGATTTCCTCGATGTCCACTGCCAATGCCCCAATAAGGTCGGTTAAGTTCTGCTTGTTGTCCTTCATCTTTTTCTCCTTCTTGGTTTATGTTTGTCTTTTTCGTTGTCATTCTCGCCCCAGCCGCTTTTGTTTCCTCCACCTCCGCCGCCGGATGACACCTTGGCTTGGTGGGGTTGCACGCACAACTCCATGAGTGTGCCGATGGTCACTTGAACGATGTTTGAACCGGGTTCAGCAGGGATGCTTCCGTTGCCGTCCGCTTCCGCTTTGGCCGGTGACGGCTCTCTTATAAAAGTATCAGCCGTATTGTTGTGGAATCCCACATCCTGCCGGGTTGGTTGTGGCTGTTCTTGCACACGGGGCTTCCATTCCATGCCCTCTGCGATTTGGTTCCCGAAGAGCCTATTCAACTTATAAAAACTCATACTCCGGTCTATCCGTGAGCCGCAGAACGAGATTTCATTCTTCGTGAACGACACTCCGATGATTTCACCTTCGTTTCTATTGTATTTGAAATTCACCCCGATGCCTTGCTTTGCCAGCCTGTCGCACAAATCCGACCAGCAGTTGCAATGGGGTAAGGCAGCTTTGACGGCATCATAAATTTGGTATTTCACCTTGTCCTTTCCACGCAGACGGTCACGCTTCACGTTCATCTTACCCTTGGAGAAATGCAGTCCGTATTCCCTTGTGAGAGCTTTGCACACTTTTACATTACGCACATTATCGTTGCTGTCGCTGATGGTGTTCCCGTCATTGTCCACCCTGTTGGCCACGATATGCAGATGCTGGTGTTCCCTGTCGGTATGGCGGCACACGATGTATTGGGTGTTCGTTATGCCCATGCGCCGCATATACTCACGGGCGATTTCGACCATCAGGGCATCCGTCAGCTTGGGTGCGTCCTCGTGGGCGAAGTCCAGCGAGATATGGTACACCGGATTTTTCAGCTTGCGACCCGGCTTGTCATCCGCCTGCCCCTGCATACTCCTTGCGATGGTGGTGTTGTCATCCTGTCTCACGTCCTTACTGTCGATGAGCCTTGCCTTCTTCGGGTTGTTCACGTAGTTCACCACTCTGGCGAAGCTTGCCCGTTTTTTCAAATCGCCCATCATATCCTCCCAATGATTTTATTGAACTCGTCCAGCAAGTCCATGATTTTGCCTTTCAAAAGAGAAAAGCCCTGCTGGTGCGCCAGCTTCGCCAGTTGGTTCAGGTTGTTGCACCCTCCCTCCAGCATCCTTATCTGCTGCCTGTCCTCCTGTGTCCGTGCTGCCACGACCTTGCCATGCAGCAACAGTTCGCGCAGAAAGTGCGACGGTTTCTTGCCCGCATCGGTAATCCGTTTCATGACCGCTTTCCATTCGGCAAGCGTGAGCCGTGTGGATATGGTCTTTGTCCGCGCCTTGCCTTTCACCGTTTTGGGGCGGCCTCCCTTGTTCCTGTTCTCCTGATATGTCATATCCGTTTTCTTTTATTCGTTAAACCGTTCTGTTTTTTAGGGCTGTAATCCGGGCTTGCCGTTTCCCGTGTGGCCGGGTCGCCGTTTGTGGCGTGGTTTTCGTGGACGAAAACATTAACTTGCCAGCCCTAAAAAATATCCCTTCTAAAACGCTGTCGCTTGCCATTCCTGCCGTTTCATTCCTGTGGCTGTTTCCATTCCAGTGAGCCGGACAGCGTATTGCTATCCTCTAAAACAGGTGTATTGTCGGCATCCACGATGGCATTTTCCGCAGTGCTTTCCACTTCGCTTTCGGTTGTTGCAGCCGTTTCGGTTTCCGCTGTTCCTGTACCTTCTATAATAGGATTGGAACCTATCGGATTCATGGACGGCAAGCTATCCGTTCCCTCTGATGTTTCTTCTGTCGGTTTTTCTTTCTTCTTCCTTGCCGAACTGCGACGCAAGGTCTCTAATTGTTGCCCGTTGAAAAGGAAAATCCGTACCCCTTCGTATGCCTTGACTGTCTGGCGATATGTCGGATTCTCGATGAGCCGCCCTGCTATCATCCACGACTTCACGCACACCATGTCTATGATGGAAGTCACGGGATTGGAATCAACACGGATTAGCCCGCGTTCCGAGAAATCCTCCAACAGACGGGACACCGCCTTGCGACCGATACCCCATTCCTTGGTCAATACCAGCATGGAGCCGTCCACCTGTCCGGGATGGACGGCATAACCCAATCCCCGTTTGGTGTTCTGCACTTCCGATGCCGCCATTTTTGACAAGAGGGAAAGAAGATAGGTAAGGTTGCATATCCCGTCCGTGCTCCCGTGCAGGAAGTACCACGCCTCCACGGACATTGCCATCTCCAATTTGTAGCACGGAAAACAAGCTGTTTCAAATTCTTCATAAGCCTTGATTTTTTTGTTGTGCGTCTTGCAAATTATCCCTTGGCGTTCTTGTCAGCCTTCCTGTTGGTGGCTTTCAGGCTCTTGATGCTGTCTATCTGTTCCTTGGGAAACAGGACACGCCGTCCTATCCGCTGTCCCTTGATGTGTCCTAACTTCTCATGCCGCCAGATGGTCGCTATGCTCACGCCCCATTTCTCTGCCAGTTGCCGGATGGTGTAATACTCCGATGTGTCCTGTGGTGCCTGTTCCTGCCGGTATTCCTCAAACGCGCACCTCACGCTTGCGCCGATAAGCTGTTGAAGCTCGTCGCGCGACACCAGTACCATTTCTGTCTTATCTGTCATAATTCACTGATTTTAAGTTCATGGCGGCAAAGGTATGGCAATAATAAAGCCTGTGAATTTGTGGTATTCTGTGAAATGACACCGCATGAAAAAAGCCGTCAAACAACTGGTGCTTAACGGCTTGTGGAAGTCTGTGGGTTATGGTGAATTGTAGCCACCTGTGGGTTATGTCACTATTTTATCATGGGAAGCAGCTCTTTGAGCTTCGTTATAAAGGTTTTCTCCACGTTATACTTGGCAAGGCTTTCGGGTGTCAGCCCCATGGAACGGGCAGCGGATGCCCTGTAACCTTTCCAGTCCTTAAAGTAGGCTTTGGACAGCAGGATGACGACACAGCGCATCTTGCCTTTCACGCAACTGCCGTATATCGTGGAATAGTCGGCACGCATGACGGCACGGAGGAAGTCCCGGTCGGAAACAACATTGCCGTCCACTAGCGACTTGCCCTTGTCGGGGCCGCTCTGTACGGTGAAGGTGGTAAGGAAACGGTACAGTCTTAAAATGGGAACTTGTGCGGTCGTACTGAACGCGCCGCCTTGCATTGTATCAGTGGCGATAAAACCGGATGACGCTTCTTCCGTACAAGAGGGTATTGTTTGGGATATTGCCTTGGATGCGCTTTCATGCAGTACGTTCCTCTTGACATATCCCATCGTCATGGCGATATGGAACATCTTTATTCCGGCAGACTGTGCTTTCACATCATCATTTTGGGGCAGCATGGAAAGGTGGACGGCTTCTGCAAAATATTCCGTGAAGAGTTGCGCCAAATCCTTGTCGTTGGCATTGACAATATATTCCTTGACGGCTTGGATTTTCGCCTTGTCCACTTTGGCAAGCATGGCATACATTTCTTTCCCTCTGTTCCCGTCTGAATCCTTTGCACACTTCCGTATGGCGGCACGGATGGTGTCGATGCAATCTGTGGCTTCGGTACGTGTCATTGGTTTGGGAGAAATAACAGAACCTTCCGGCGATACTTGATCTTGTCCTTTTTCGGGAAAGAAGTATTGCCTTATGACTTCCATGCTCAGGTAAGCCACCCCTGTACGGAAAGCCGCCTTGTTCAAGTCCGCATATTTGGAGCAGATGCCGTGAAGTTTTTTCGTGCCATCGTGAAGTTCGACAAACTTCCGTGCCAGCTCCTTGTCCTCGTGTTTGGTAACATATTCCCTAATGCCGGTCAAAAGAAAAGGAAGGGGCTTCAGGCTGTATCGGACGTTCCTGCAAATATCCTTGCAATCCGTTTCGCCACTGCCGGAAGATTTGCCGACAAGCGATTCCGCAAGTTTCAGGCTCTCACTGATTACGTTGGACAGTTTGAATAGGTCGCTAATAATGTCAAACCTTGATTTTCCCATAAGTACCTCCTTATATTTCGATGATACCCTTGAAATCCTTTAACGCTATGACGGCCTTTTCCTCCGCGTCCAGTTTCAGGTAGCGGCGCAGTTGCGCCTCGCTGCTGTGGCCGGTGATGGCTTGGATGGAAGGTAGAGGAACGCCAGCCTTGTACGCGTTGGTGGCGAAACTTCTCCGGGCTGTATGGGAAAGGAGCATGTCGCAGAACCTCCTTCCCCGTTTGGGGTTGAGCCGCTTCTCGTCAAAGCCGCAGTCATGTGTCCAGCCGAGCAACAGGCCGATGGTCTTCACCAGCTTGTTCATTTCATTGGGATGAACCGGGGGCAGTTTGCCGTCATACTTGGCAAGTATGGCTCTCACGCGCCTGTCAACGGGGATATAGACTTTCTTTTCCGTCTTCTGCTGGGTGATGAGTATGAACTCCGTGCCGCCGATTTCCGTTATCATGCCCTCGCATATCCGTGAATAGTCGGAAACACGCTGCCCGGTCAGACAGCCCACGATGAAAATATCCCTCACGTGCTCCAGCGTCCTTATGTGGGTAATCCTGCATTTGGAAAGTTGTGCCAATTTCTCGTCCTCGCTGATGTCAAGTGATTCCAGTCTCTTTTTCACAGCTTCCTTGGTGGAAAGGTTGAGGTCAAGCATTTCCTGTATCTGTTCCGGAGTGAGGTAGATGTTGTCCACCTCCTCCTTTTTCGGCACGAAGTCGGAATGGCGGAAGTCATCGCATTTGGTCAACTTGTCCTCGTAGGCCGCCTTTGCCACCGTGCGGACATCGGTCATGTACGAGTTGATGGCGTTGGGCATCAGACCACGCTCCTTCCAGTAACCGACAAGGCTGTTGCGTGTTTCCATCGTCATGTCATCCAGTCCGAGTTTGCGGTGTGTTTCCTTTTGGTAGTTGCGAATCTGTTTTTGGATAATGCGCAGACCTTTTATATAGGCAGGTGATACCTTCACGGTACGGCCTTTCTTGGTGCGCCGTCCGGTTTCCATGTCTTCTATATAAGAGGTAAGGAAATCCTCGAACAGCATCCTGCCTTTGGGTTTGACCTCCACAATCTGCATCATACCGTTGAGCACGTCGTGTTTCACGCTCTCGATGATGTTCTTGGCCTCCTTGGGGTTGAACCCGTCCGCCTCAAATGCCGCCTTTATCCTCGCGAGGACTTGGGCGAACTGCCCGTACTTTATCCCGATGCTTGACATCAAGGCTGACGAGGTGTATTGCAGACTGCGGTACTTTTCCCATTCAAGCTGTTTGATGGTGAAGCCCGTCACGACCTTCATGTTCGCCTTTCCGGTGCGCACGCGGGCATAGATGGAACCATAGTCCTCCTTTCCTGCCTTGGATGATTTGATGAAGATGAAATCCATACGCGATATATCCTTTGGTTACATGATGCAAAGGTACAAAATATATCCCGAAATATAGTATCTGTCTCTTATACACATCTGACGCTGCCGACGAATAGAGA
>ENA-UAOX01000199-UAOX01000199.1-human-gut-metagenome-genome-assembly--contig:-NODE-199-length-16664-cov-6.622554_pt1 | contig 16664 bp, 18 predicted proteins | sample MGYA00243473_ERZ654563 | MGnify/ENA primary metagenome ERZ654563 (study PRJEB26926, sample SAMN06164593) | human gut metagenome | biome: ENVO:00009003; feature: ENVO:2100002; material: ENVO:00002003...
TCATTATATTTATGATTATAATGAGCGCAAGAGAGCCGGAAAGCTGCTTGCAGATTTCTGGCGAACGGCGAATGACGATCGCGATAGCTGCGATAGCAGCGGCGAGTAGCAAAGCTACGAATCGTGATATAATAAACAGAAACTATGTGAATAAAACTATTTATATCCATTGTTTGGAAAGGGGTATATATGAGTTCAGGAATGTTTGGATTCGTTAATGTATTAAAAGCGGCAGCAGATGCCAGCTGGACAAGAGAAGAAGTATTAACTAACAATATAGCTAATGTAGATACACCTAACTATAAAAGACAGGATGTAGATTTTACAACTTATTTAAGATCTGCACTTTCGCGTACCAACGGAGGTTCATCATCCCTTACGAACAGAGTTAATAATCTCAATTATAATGATATTGCTATCAGAACTTACACGGATAATTCAACCTTATCATACAGGCTTGATGGCAATAATGTTGATCTTTCAACAGAGAATGTTGAACTTGCATCAGAACAGATTAATTATAATGCACTTATTGACAGTATGAATAATGAATTTTCAAGATTCAAGACGGTACTTAAGTAAGTAGTATAGTGATAAGGAGAATAATCTTATGTCGATGTTTACAGCATTTAATATAAGTGCATCAGGAATGACAGCACAGCAGCTAAGAACAGATGTCATATCGCAGAATATAGCTAACGCTAACACAACAAGAACAAGTGATGGAACACCTTATGTTAAAAAGTCAGTTGTGTTTACAGAAAAGACACTCACCTCAGCACAGGCAGGGGTTGGAACTTCTGTATATTCATCTGGATACAGGGGAAGTACAGGCACATTTGCTGATGCTTTAAGAGTAGCAAGTGGCGGCATAGTAGGAAATGGTGTTAAGGTTACTTCTATATATGATGACACAACAGAAGATATGAATATGGTATATGATCCATCACATCCAGATGCTGATGAGAATGGATATGTTACATATCCTAATGTTAATGTTGTTCAGGAGATGACAGATCTTATTGATGCGTCACGTTCATATGAAGCTAATATATCAGCGTTTAATGCCAGCAAGAGTATGGCATCAAAGGGACTTACCATAGGACAGTCTTAATAAGTAACAAAGCATAGAAACATAAGTATTATTTATGGATTTACTTATGTATATAGATACACGGAGGAATTGTAACATGGATTTAACAACGGCAGTTAATTCACTTGGAAATGATTATATCAATAAAGTATCAGATCTTTTAACTAACAACAGTGTTACAAAGACAGATACATCTGGAAATTCTACATTTGATTCAGTATTTAATTCAGTATCAGGTCTTTTAGACAGTACGAATTCATATATCCAGCAGGCACAACAGGCTGAGGTTGATTATGCACTTGGCAATATGACGAATACACACGAGCTTGGAGTGTATCAGCAGAAGGCTAATATAGCATTGCAGTACACAGTTGCAATAAGAGATAAAGCATTAGAAGCATATAAAGAAATCATGAATATGCAGATATAATTACTTAGGAGTTAATAATGGCAGATAGATTAAAACAGATTCCACAGAAGTTATTAGATATCTGGAAGAGCTGGTCGGTAAAGAAAAGAATAATAATAGTAAGTTCAATAGTAGCTTTTATAGCTGTAGTAGGCATATTGTCAGTTGTACTTACACGTCCTAAGTATCAGGTACTTGTAACATGTGAAGATTATACAGAGATGAATTCAGTAACATCGATACTTACCGAGAATAACCATAAGTATAAAATAGACAATATGGTAGTAAGCGTAAATGAAAAAGAACTTACAGCATGTAAGATGTTACTTGCAACACAGGATATTAAGTCAGATGGTTATACTTTTGAAGATGCCATGAAGAGGAGCTTTACAACAACAGATTCAGATAGCACGAAGCAGTATGCACATTATCTTGAAACTAAGCTGGCAGGAGACCTTGAGGATATGGATGGGGTCAAGACAGCTTCTGTTACCATTAATATGCCTGAGAAGACTAACTCGTTCTATCAGGCAGCAACAGATGCAACAGTAGCAGTAAAGCTTGTTACAACTAAAGAGATAAGCGGTGATACAGCGGAGAGTATGGCAGCACTTCTTGCTATGGCAGTTGGGAATGACTCTACGAAGAGCATTACTATCATAGATAACAAGGGAAATACATTATTTAACGGAGCATCAGGGAACAGTACAACATCAGGTGTTGGAATGAATGATAAGTTAAAGTATAAGTCACAGATAGAGGCTACAACAAGCAGCTCTCTGCTAAGAAATATACTTGCAACAGGTCTTTATGATGATGCAGTTATCACACTTAACTATGAACTGGACTGGAATACAGTTAACAAAATAGCTAAGGAGTATACAGCACAGGATGGAAGAGATGAGGGACTTTATAGTCATTCATATCAGCAGGCATCAACAGGAACAAACGGTGCAAGTGGAACACCTGGAACTGCAAGTAATAATGAAACTACTTACGATATAACAGATGGAACAACATCATCATCTACGTATACAGTTGATGAGTTTGATTATCTTCCTAATGAGCTTGTAACAACAACTAATACCGATCCTGGCGCGATAGTTAAGGCTAATTCTTCTATTGCAGTAACACTTATACAGGATGTGACATATGAGGAAGAACAGGCGGGCAAGCTTGGATATCTTGATGGAACTGACTGGGATACTTTCAAGAGCCAGAATGCAGAGCCTTCTCCTATAGCAGTAGATAACACATGGATAGATATTATATCAAAGGGTACAGGTATTGATCCTGCTAATATATCTGTTGTGGCATATCAGAAGAATTCATTTATTGATAAGCAGACAACTAATATTTTAAGCAAGGCATCATTCTGGATTCAGCTTGCTTTAGCAGCAGCTATACTCGGAATACTTATCTTTGTTATTATCAGAAGTGCACGTCCACTTACTGTTGAAGAAAAAGAACCTGAGCTGTCAGTTGAAGAAATGCTTGCTTCAACAAGAGAGAACCAGCAGGCTTCTGTTGATGATATTGATCTTCAGGAGAAGTCTGAAACAAGAAAGGCAATCGAGAAGTTTGTTGATGAGAATCCAGAGGCAGTTGCATTACTGCTTCGTAACTGGTTGAATGATGATTGGAGTTAAGAACAGTAATAAATATAATATGGGAGTACATATATGGCACGAAAGAATAACAATGGTGAAAAAGGCATGGACGGGGTTGAAAAAGCAGCGATACTGCTTATAGCCCTTGGTCCTGAAAAATCAGCAGAAATATTCAAACATTTAAAAGAAGAAGAAATAGAACAGCTTACACTTGAGATAGCCAATACAAACAGTGTATCTCCACAAACTAAAGAGCAGGTGCTTAATGAGTTCTATGAAGTATGTCTTGCCCAGCAGTATATTGCAGAAGGTGGTATAGGATATGCTAAAGAGCTTCTTGAGAAATCTCTTGGTGAAGAAAAAGCAAAAGCTGTTATTGGAAAGCTTACAGCAAGCCTTCAGGTTCGTCCTTTCGAATTCATCAGAAGGACAGATTCATCGCAGCTGCTTAACTTTATACAGGATGAACATCCTCAGACTATAGCTTTGATTTTGTCGTATCTTCCTCCGGCACAGGCTTCAGCTGTTATATCTTCACTGCCACCTGAAAAGCAGGCAGATGTAGCGCGCAGAATTGCCCAGATGGATAGAACATCACCTGATGTTATCAAGCAGGTTGAAAAGGTACTTGAGAAGAAGCTTGCATCCTTAGTTAATCAGGATTACACGATTGTTGGTGGTGTTGATGCTATCGTTGAAATCCTTAATTCTGTTGACAGAGGAACAGAAAGACATATCATGGAAACACTCGAGGTTGAAGAGCCAGAGCTTGCAGACGAGATCAGAAAGAAGATGTTTGTATTCGAGGATATTCTTTCACTCGACGACAGAGCTATCCAGAGAGTGCTTAGAGATGTTGATAACTCTGATCTTGCTCTTGCACTTAAGGGAGCAACAGAAGAAGTACAGAATGTTATTCTTAATAACCTTTCAAAGCGTCTTGCTGTAATGATAAAGGAAGATATGGAATATATGGGACCTGTACGTATGAAGGATGTTGAAGAGGCACAGCAGAAGATTGTTAATATAATCAGAAAGCTTGAGGATTCAGCTGAAATCGTAATAGCAAGAGGCGGAGGTGACGAAATAATTGTCTAATCTGTTAAAAAGAGGAACTACGTTTATAAGCGAAGAAAGAATCATTGACTATAATGAACTTATAAAGCTTAAGCTTAAAAATATTGTTAGTGATAAAGAAAGCCATAGTAATGTTGATGCGGATGGCTTCGTGAATGGACTAAAGGCAGATGTTGTTGAACAGCTTCTTACAGGTTCAGAAGATGAAAATGAAGCTGTGGATTCACAGAATCCGGATGATGTTAAAAATCAGCTTGCAGCAGCTATAGAAGAGGCTAATGAACAGGCCAGAAGCATAAAAGATGAAGCTAATGAGGTGTTGGCACAGGCACATATGGAAGCTGGAAAAATAATAGAAGATGCTAAGCGTACAGGATATGAGCAGGGTGCATACAATGCCAGAGAAGAGTATGAATCAAAGGCAGAAGCACTTGAAAGGGAGTACGAGCAAAAAAAGGCACAGCTTGAAAAAGAATACAATGACTTGAAGGCTGCAATAGAACCTGAGCTGGTAGAAACTATTACAGAGGTTTTTAGAAAGATAACTTATACGGTAGCTGAGGATAACAAAGAGATTATCATTGGCCTTATCAATGGAGTTATGAAGAATTCGGATATAAGCAATGAATTCGTTATAAGAGTTTCGCCAGATGATTACAGGTTCCTTGTAAACAATCAGGGGAAAATATACTGTGCAGTATCTAAGGAAGTTAATATGGATATCGTTGAAGATGCAGCCATGAAGAAGAATCAGTGCATTATCGAGAGTGACACTGGTGTATATGACTGCAGTCTGGATATTGAGCTTAACAATCTTATCAGGGATATTAAACTTCTAAGTTGTACACAATAAAAAATCAGTTGAATGATTCAGACAGGGAGGAAGGAAAGTTGTCAATTCTGAATAAAGATAAGTATTATGCTTTAACAGAGCAATCTTTCTATAAGAAGCTTGGAAAGGTTACAAAGATAGTTGGACTTACTATTGAGTCAATAGGACCGGATGCTAAGTTAAACGACCTGTGTAAAATATATTCAGCAGATAAAAGCCAGGTGCTATATGCAGAGGTGGTTGGTTTTAAGGATTCAAGAGTACTTCTTATGCCTTTTGATGTTGTAGACGGAATAGGGCCAGGAAGCATAGTTGAGAATACAGAAAGTCCACTTGCTGTAAAAGTAGGAGATGATATATTAGGTCATACACTTGATGGTCTTGGCAACCCGACAGATGGGGCAGAACTTACACTGGATAACAGTTATTCCGTAGAGGCTGCACCGCCAGATCCTATGGAAAGAGAAATAATAAGTGAAGTTCTTCCTCTCGGTGTTAAAGCAGTCGATGGCCTGCTTACAGTAGGTAAGGGACAGAGAATAGGAATATTTGCCGGAAGTGGTGTTGGAAAAAGTACGTTGTTAGGTATGTTTGCAAGAAACACAAAGGCAGATATCAATGTTATCGCTCTTATAGGAGAGCGAGGCAGAGAGGTAAGAGAGTTCGTAGAAAGAGACTTAGGTCCTGAAGGCATGAAACGAAGTGTACTTGTTGTTGCAACATCAGATAAACCTGCACTTATAAGAAACAAGGCTGCCAAGACAGCGACAGCTATAGCAGAGTATTTCAGGGATCAGGGCAAAGATGTTCTTCTTATGATGGATTCATTAACACGTTTTTCTATGGCACAAAGAGAGATTGGGCTTGCATCTGGTGAGCCGCCAGTAACAAGGGGCTATCCGCCAAGTGTATACAGTGAGATGCCTAAGCTTCTTGAAAGGGCTGGTATGTCAGATAGGGGCTCAATAACAGGGCTTTATACAGTGCTTGTAGATGGAGATGATTTTAATGAGCCTATCACTGATACAGCAAGAAGTATTCTTGATGGACACATCATGTTATCAAGAAAGCTTGGACATAAAAATCATTATCCGGCGATTGATGTACTTCAGAGCATCTCAAGATGTATGAGCCAGATAGTTACAAAGGAACATAAGAAGGCAGCAGGAAGATTGAAAACAGTTCTTGCAACCTATAATGAAGCAGAGGATCTTATAAATATAGGAGCATACAAGAGTGGTTCTAACAGAAATATAGATTATGCCATATATAAGATAGATGCCGTTAACAGGTTTCTTATGCAGCAGACAGATGAAAAGTTTTCATTTGAAGAAGAACTACAGGAGCTTATTGAACTGTTTGCAGATTATGATGATTTTGAAGCAGGTAAGCTAAAACTTGGAGGTCCACCTTCAGGACAGAGAAGATAATGATGTGAAGCCTTTATAATCAAGGATATCAGAATAACTTCTGCTTAAGAAACAGACAGGTATATCAAAGAAAGATGGATAATGGCAAAGTTTATATATAGTATGCAGAATGTGCTTAACATAAAGGAGCGTATGGAAACACAGGCTAAGATAGAATATGCGCAGATGTTAGGTGCACTTCATGATGAAGAAAACAGAATGAGAAGCATAGTTGATACTTTAAATTCATATAAGGCGCAGGCTAAGGCATTAGCTTCTGGAAAGCTGGATATTGCAAAGATAAGAAGGTGCAATGAGGCTATAGAGATAACAGAGGATATGGTAAAGAACCAGGCTGTAAGGGTAAGACTTGCTGAAAAGAATGTAGAAACAGCTATGATGAAGCTGACGGTGGCAGTTAAAGAAAGAAAGGTTCAGGAAAAGTTGAAAGAAAAAGCTTTTGAAGAATTTTTACATGAATTAAACGCCCAGGAAATGAAAGAGATTGATGAAGTTGTAAGTTTCAATTATAATAATAGAGAAGATGATGTGTGATTGTTATGATAACTATAATAGAGTATTATAGAAAACACAGATGAATTAATATGGAGAACAGATTATTATGGCAAAGAAGAAATCCAAGGAAGAATTAGATATTGATAATGACTTAGACATGGGTGAAGAATCTGAAAGTGCTGGTGGCAATAAGTTCCTTAATATACTTATTGTACTTGCTGTTATTATCGTATGGCTTGCTATATTTGCATTGCTTATAAAGATGAATGTTGGAGGAATAGGCAGTATGCTGCGTCCTTATCTTAAGAATATTCCAGGTATCAATATGATTCTTCCAGCTGCAACAGACGAGGATATAGCCAAAGAAACAGGTGGTAAATATAAGAATCTCTCGGAGGCAATAGACAGAATTAATGAGCTTGAGTCACAGCTTGATAATTACAAGAATTCAGATTCGTCAGATTCGCAGACTATATCAGAGCTTCAGGCTGAGATTGCTAGACTTAAGGTATTTGAAGAAAATGCACAGTATTATCAGGACCTTAAAGATAAGTTTGACCGTGAGGTTGTATATGCAGATAATGCGCCGGATATAGAAAACTATAAGCAGTGGTATGAGTCAATAGATGCAGATAATGCAGCAAAGCTATACCAGCAGGTTGTTAAGGATCTTCAGGAATCACAGCGCGTTAAGGACTGGGCAGAGGCATATTCAAAGATGGATGCTGAAAAAGCAGCAGCTATTCTTGAAGAAATGACAGGAGATACCAATCTTGTTGCCAAGATTCTTAACTGTATGACTTCAAAGCAGAGAGGTGCAGTTCTTGCAGCTATGGATCCTGTATATGCAGCTAAGATAACAAAGATTATGTATCCATAGAGTTAACACTGGTAATTAGATTATAAGATTAACAGTTGTATAATCTGTAATCTGTTACATATATAAAATGCTGTGAGTGCTGCAAGTAAAATAAGGCACTCACGGATATATCAGGAAAGGAGGTAAAAAGTATGGTAAGTTCAGCAGTTATGGGAGCTGGGGCAGTAAGAAATACTTCTTCAGGAACAGCTTCAAAAAGCAGTAATACCAAAAGCAAATCATCAGATTTTAAGTCTGTCATGGCAGCCTCAATATCTAAGAATACTTCTAATGCAGGCACAGGTTCATCAGATAGTAAGCTTGGAATAGCAGATGCTGTAAAAACAGCTAAAGACCAGAATACAACTGATACAAAGAATACTAAAGCTGATACAGATGTGGTTGATAAAAAGCAGAATGCAGCTGACACAGGTAAAGCTGATAAAACTGACAAGAGTAAACAGGATAATAAGTCTGATGAAAAAGTAAATGATGTAGTTCAGAATGTGAAGGATACTATTAAGGAAGAACTGGATGTTTCTGATGAAGACATAGCTAAGGCGATGGAAGTGCTTGGGATAACAGATAATGATTTACTTTCGGTAGTAAAAGTTACTGAGCTGGTGAGTGCTTTAACAGGCGCTGATTCTATAACACTTATAACAGATGATGATATGTCTGGTAAGCTTACATCGGTTCTGGATGCAGTTAATACAGCACAGGAAGATGTAGCAGATATGTTAAACACAGATGTTGATGATGCTGTGTTAGTGGTAAGAACGGATGCTGTGGTAAAAAAAGATACAGATGAAACAGCTGTAAAGAATACAGATAGCAGTATAACAGATAATCAGTCAGTTCCTGAAACAGAGTCACTTAGTGACGTACTTGCTGCTAAGGTTACAGCACAGGGCTCTTCAAAACATGAGGAGAGTACAGGCGAACATACAGGCGAACAGAATCACAATACACAAAGCTATGGCGGTGTTGCTGATAGTATTATCCAGAGCATGAAGGATAGTTTTGCTGACATTGTAACTGAGGATACTTCACGTGTAAGTGAAGCAGATATAGTTAATCAGGTTATAGACCAGATTAAGCTTTCATCGGGAAGAGAGCTTACAAGTATAGAAGTGATGCTTAATCCTGAAAGACTTGGAAGTGTTCATGTTACGGTTACAGCTAAGAATGGTATTCTTTCAGCCCAGATAGCAGCTCAGAATGAACAGGTCAAGACAGCACTTGAGAATCAGGTAACAGCTCTTAAAGAGAATTTCCAGAATCAGGGAATAAAAGTAGAGGCTGTAGAGATTACTGTTATGACTCATCAGTTTGAAGCGGGACAGAACTTTGGACAAAACGAGTCTGAAAGAAAGCAGTCAGAGCAAAAGATAAACAAAAAGCTTAATTTATCCGACTATATGGATGATGAAGATGAGACTGTAAGTGCACAGGATATCAGAAGAAAAGATTCAATACAGAATGGAAACAGCAGTGTTGAATATATGGCATAATGCATGAGTTTTATCTGATATTAAAGCAGTTATTACTTTAAATTTTAACATGTGAAAGGAGATGATATTATGGCAGGAACTATAGATACAACAAGTAAAGTGTCTAATCAGATTATGAGTTCTACATCTAAGACATCTAACACAAAGAAATCAAATACTCTTAATATGGAGAATTTCTTAAGCCTTCTTGTAGCAGAAATGCAGAACCAGGATCCACTTGAGCCTACAAGCAATTCGGATTATATGGCACAGATGGCAACCTTCTCACAGGTAGAAGCTACTAGTGAGATGAATGAAAGGGTACTCAGCCAGACAGCCTCTAATCTTATAGGCAAGGCTGTTATAGTAAAGACAGATACTAACAGTACAGGTTATGCAGGTGGTATAGTTAATGGCTGGCAGGAGATTGATGGAATAGTATATCTTGGTATTAATGGTAACCTTTATGATATCAACGATGTTGATCAGGTTATTGACAAGGATTACTATGAAAAGTGGAATAATAATGGAAGCACTCCAGGTGGCAGCAAAACTGATACAGACAATAAGACAGAGTAAAGGGATACTGTAAAAGGAGTTTAAGTATCCGGACAGGAACAGGAGATTCGTATGAATAATATGATTAACAATAATATTAATTCAATTGAACGAATGGCCGAAGTCATCAGTAAGAGAAAGAAACAGGATGTTAATGCCAGTTATGATGGCCCTTCATTTACTGAAATATTAAGCAGGCAGAAGTCGATAGATGAGATTGTATCAGACAGAACTGATGTAAAAAAAGCTGTCACGGGACAAATAAGATTTACAAAGCACGCTGATGCAAGACTTACTCAGAGAGATATCAGACTTACTGACGACCAGATGACAAGACTTGAAGAAGGTACTAAAAAAGCATCTGATAAAGGAATCAAGGAATCCCTTGTGCTTGTGGATGATCTTGCTTTCATAGTTAATACTGATAAAAAAATGGTTATAACAGCAATTGACCAGAATTCAAGTGAAGATAATATATATACGAATATTGATGGTGCGGTGATTATATAGCAGGACCATAAAGGATGCTATCCATTCCTGAATGACAGAAGGAATGGACGCTCATCAATAAATACAGGTATAGGCAATATGGAGGAACAATATTATGATGAGATCATTGTTCTCTGGTGTATCAGGTATAAGAGCACACCAGACGAGAATGGATGTTATAGGTAACAATATAGCTAACGTTAATACAGTTGCTTACAAGTCACAGTCTATGACTTTTAATGAAGTGTTCTATCAGACAACACAGACAGCTACAGGACCTAATGCAACTACTGGAAGAGGTGGTACCAATGCAAAACAGATAGGTCTTGGTTCATCGGTTGGTGCTATATCAACATCGATAACATCAGAAGGCTCTACAGAAAGAACAGATAATGCTACAGACCTTGCAATAACAGGAGCTAATGCATTCTTTATAGTAAGCAGTGGTGGAGAAACATTCTTTACAAGAGCAGGAAACTTTACAAGAGATGAAGCAGGAGCACTTGTTACCCAGTCAGGAGCTAATGTTATGGGATGGCAGGTAAATCCTGAAACAGGTGAAGTGGTTAAGGATAAGGTATCTAAGTTATATCTTGAATCCGCTGATACTAAGTATACTATGCCAGAGAAGACAACAGGACTTACATTAACTGGTAATATCAATTCTTCTTCGGATGAAGATACTACTGCAACACTTAACTTCTATGATAGTTTAGGCAGTTCATATCAGGCTACTATCAAAATAAAAAGAACGGGTACATCAGGTACTACAGGAAGCCAGGTTACATATTCTGTAGAAGGTTCGTCTGTAACAAAGGATGGAGAAAAGACTAACCTTTCAATATTAACTAATGACACTATCACATTCAACTCTGATACAGGCGTTTTTGTAAAAAATGGTGATAGTGATAACATCACATTTACTATAGAAGATCCAGATGGAACTAACCTTGGTGATATAGGCAATGATAACCATGAAATATCAGTTAATGTATCAGGACTTAAAATGATTAAGGATAAAACTTCAATCAATCAGACATATGGTATATATGATAAAGATGCAGGTGGATATGTTGGCGGTGGTAAAGCAGCTGGTACTATGACATCTGTAGGTATAGATACATCAGGACGTTTGGTTGCAAGTTACAGTAATGGTGATACAAAGTATGTAGGACAGATAGCTGTAACAGAGTTTACTAATCCGGCTGGTCTTGAAAAGGTTGGTGAAAACCTTTACAAGGCAACTCTTAATTCAGGAATATTCGACGGTGAAGGAAAGGAAATATCAGATACAGCTGGAAAGATTCAGTCAGGTGTTCTTGAGATGTCCAATGTAGACCTTGCAGCAGAATTTACTAATATGATTACAACACAGAGAGGATATCAGGCGAATTCAAGAATAATAACTGTATCAGATACGTTGCTTGATGAGCTTATTAACCTTAAGCGATAATTAACTGGATTAAAGTAATCCATGCATGAATGAAACGCTGCAGAAGATATTCTGCAGCGCATCTGATAAAATAGAAAAATATGCATAAAATGGCAGTATTTTGTTGCAATATTTTGCCATTGGTGTTTTAATATAGATAGTTTACATGGGGGTATTGTATTTATATGGATAAGTTTACCCCACAACAAAAGAATGGATGGTGTATTGAATGGATATAGCTACACTTATTGGTATTATTGTCGGAGCAGTAATGGTAGTATTCGGTATTCTGTGGGGAAACGGAGTTTCCACTTTACAGAATTTCGTTGATGTTCCTTCAATTATTATTACAATTGGAGGTTCATTATCAGGACTTATAACCTCTTATACTCTAAAAGATTTCCTTGGAAGCTTTAAGGGAATCGGTCTTGCATTTAAAGATCCAAAGTATGATCACGGAGCTACGATATCTAAGATTATTGAATTATCTAACGTTGCAAGAAAAGAAGGACTTCTTGCTCTTGAAGAGGTTGCTCAGAATTTAGATGATGAATTCATGAAAAAAGGTATTCTTCTTATAGTAGATGGTACAGAGCCTGAACTTGTAAGAGGAATTCTTGAAACGGAACTTATGAATATGGATGAAAGGCACAGAGGCGTAGCTGGCTTCTTCGAAACATGGGCTACACTTGGTCCTGCCTGGGGTATGATAGGAACACTGATAGGTCTTGTAAATATGTTAAAGGATCTTCAGGATTCTTCGGCAATCGGACCTTCGATGGCAACAGCTTTGCTTACAACGCTCTATGGTTCACTTATAGCTAACTGGTTCTGTACGCCTATTGCTAACAAGTTAAAGGCACAGAATTCTGTTGAGTATCAGCTTAAGGAGATAGTTATTGAAGGTCTTCTTTCAATACAGGCAGGTGAAAATCCAAGAGTTATAGAAGAAAAGCTTAAGTCATTCCTTTCACCAGTTTCAAGAACAGGCATAGGAGAAGAAGGTGGAGGTGAAGCTTAATGGCTAAAAGAAGAGCTCAGGAACAGCCAGCTGGTTCACCAGCGTGGATGAGTACTTTTAGTGATTTGATGAATCTGCTGTTGTGCTTCTTCGTTTTGCTTTTCTCTATGTCAACAGTAGATGCAGAAAAGTTTGAAAAAGTAGCAGCATCACTTAATGCAAGCTTTAGTATATTTTCGGCAGGCGGCTCGGCACTTACTGATGAAGGAATACTCGTTGGAAGTGGAGCAACACAGCTTAATGATCTTAGCAGTTATTACAATAATATGGGTCTTAACACTGATGGTGAATTCACTGAAGAGGTTAAAAGTGCCCAGGAGCAGATAGAAAAAGAAGGTATAAAAGAGTCTGAAAACATGGCAGAACAGATAGAAAACAATCTGAAGTCTGCTAATGTAAATAATCAGGTTGAAATAACTGCAACAAGCAAATATGTTATGCTTAACATGAATGGTGGTGTTCTATTTAATTCGGGAGATGCAGAGCTTACACCAGAGGCAGTTAAGCTTTTGGATAGCGTTGCTGATGCAATATATCAGTACAATGATAATTACATAACCATAGAAGGACATACAGACAGCAATCCTATCAGCACAGCAAAGTATCCTGATAACATGATGCTTTCTGTTCATAGAGCACATAGCGTATATAATTATCTTGTGAAAAATAAGAATTTCGATTCTAAGACTATGACGGCATCAGGAAGAGGTGAAAACGTTCCGGTAGCTGATAATTCAACAGCAGAAGGAAGAGCCCAGAACCGCCGCGTTGAGATAAGAATATATAATAACCTGAATAAGGATATTCAGTAAAAGGAGAAAGCATATGAAAAAAAGTACATTAAATGTAATAACACTAGCGCTTGTACTTATTAATCTTGCACTTACGGTTATTCTTACATTTTCATTGGTGTCAACTAATAATAAAACGAATAAGCTTATAGGGAAAGTTGCAGAAATAATAGATCTTGATGTAGCTGGTATTGATAATTCAGATAAGAGTTCATCATCTGGTGGAGAAATAGAAGATACATCTTATGTGGATGTGACTAATAATGGTTCCAATGATATAATGATATCTTATACAGATGGCGGAAGAACTCATTATGCTGTTATGAATGTGTCACTTGGTCTTAATACTAAAGCTAAGGATTATTCGGCTAAAAGCACTACAATTAACAATGGAATGAAAGTTATAGTAAATGCAGTCCAGACAGAGGCTATGAAATATACATATAGTACAATAGCAGCAAGCAAAACAACTATAGAGAGCGAACTGTTAACACAGCTGCAGGATACATTCCAGACAAAATGTATAACATCAGTGATTGTATCTATAGTAGTACAGTAAATAAAAGGAATGCGTTTATGATTAAGAAATATAAGGAGGTGAGGAAGATATGCCAGATGTCTTATCGCAAGACGAGATAGATAATCTTTTGAAGGCTCTTAGCAGTGGAGAGTTAGATGTTGAAGAAATGAAGGGCACTGATGAAAAACAGGTCAAGAATTATGACTTTGCAAGACCATCTAAGTTCTCCAAGGAACATTTAAGAACTCTGGAAATTATCTTTGAACATTTTGGAAGACTTCTAGCAACTAATCTTCCAGCCTATTTAAGAAAATCAGTCAACGTTGATATAGTAAATTCAGAAGTAGTAATATATTCAGAATTTTCAAATGCTTTGTCTAACCCAGTTCTGCTTGGTGTTGTAAGTATGAAACCATTAGCAGGCAATATGGTTATGGAGATGGCATCAAACCTGGGATTTGCTATAGTTGACAGACTGCTGGGAGGAACAGGTACAGCTCTTGATAAGGAAAGAGATTTTTCTGAGATAGAGCTTACCATTATAGAAAGAATTTTTTCAATATGTGTTAATCTTTTAAAAGAGCCGTGGGAGAATGTTATTAAAGTAACACCAAGGCTTGAAAGAATAGAAACAAACTCACAGTTTGCACAGATTATATCACCGACAGAAACGATTGCTATTATAACTATCAATCTTAAGATTGGTGATGTTGAAGGTCTTATGAATGTATGTCTTCCATATACGTTGCTTGAGCCAGTTATGGATAAGCTTAACACCAAGTTCTGGTTCTCCAATATGCAGGAGAAGGATCCAACAATGTATGGTGAAGTTATTGAAAATGTAATTAGTAAGACAAAAGTACCTATTAAGGCTATTCTTGGTGAATCTAAGGTTAACGTTTCAGATTTTGTTAATCTTCAGATAGGAGATATAATTAAAATTGATAAAAAAGTTGACCAGGAGCTTGATGTATATGTGGGCAATATTAAAAAGTTCAATGCATTACCTGGTTACTTTGAAGATAAATACGCAGTTAGGATAACAGACGTAATTAGAGAGGAGAGTGAGTAACAGATGGATGGCATGTTATCACAGGATGAGATAAACGCATTATTAAATGGAATGAATAATGATGATGATAATAACAACAGCAATGATAATGCGGATATGACAACTCAGGATGATGGCAGCGTAACTGGTGATAATAATACTACAAACAATGATCCAGGTGCTGATGAGGTTCTTTCTGATTACGAAAAGGATGCAGTTGGTGAAATATCTAACATAAGTATGGGAACAGCAGCGACTACTCTTAGTTCACTGCTTAATCAGAAGGTAAATATAACTACACCTAGAGTTGAGGTGGCAGATTGGGATCATCTTTCAAGAAAGTATGACAGACCTTGTGTAATGTTACAGATAAGATATAAAGAAGGTCTTGATGGAAACAATGTGCTTATATTAAAAGAAAAAGATGTAAAGATAATAACAGATCTCATGATGGGTGGAGCTGGTAATGCTGATGATAGTGAAGAACTTACTGATCTTCATCTTAGTGCAATAGGTGAGGCTATGAACCAGATGATGGGTTCTGCGGCAACATCACTTTCATCTATGTTCAACAGAAAAATAGATATAAGTCCACCTATAGCTAATGTTGTGGAAACATATAACGAAATGGATGATTCACTTCCACCATTTTTAGCAGAACCTTTTGTTATGGTTGCATTTAAAATGCAGATAGGAGATCTTATTGATAGTGAGATAATGCAGTTATATCCTATAGATTTCGCAAGAGAACTGCTTAATATGTTCTCACTTGATCCAACAATGGGAGGTCAGACTGATTCTAATAAGGCAACAGCTTCAACTGGTGCTACAGCCAGTCAGGAAAGTCAGGCAGCTACAGCAGCACCACAGCAGCCAGTTCAGCCACAGGCACAGCCACAGCAGATGCAGCAGCCTGTTAACGATATGTCGGCACAGCAGCCATATATGCAGCAGGGAATGCCACAACAGAATATGGGAATGCAGCCTAATATGGGCATGCCATATGGTTATGGAATGGCACAGCCAAATATGGGAATGCAGCCTAATATGGGAATGCAGCCTAATATGGGAATGCAGCCTAATATGGGTATGCCATATGGATACGGAATGCCACAGCAGCCAGCACAGGATGTTAATGTTGCACCAGCAGCTTTCCAGCCATTTGCAGCTGATGTTAATCCGCTCACACAGCAGGAAAATATTGATCTGATTATGGACGTACCTCTTCAGGTTACAGTAGAACTTGGAAGAGTGTCAAAGTCTATTAAGGATATTCTTGAATTCTCGCCAGGAACTATTGTTGAACTTAACAAAATAGCAGGTGAGGCTGTAGATGTACTTGTCAATGGAAAGTACGTAGCCAAGGGCGAAGTAGTAGTCATCGAAGAAAACTTTGGTGTAAGAATAACAGAAATTGTTAAATAAATTTTATTTATAAATTTTTTAATAAATACATATATGAAAATCACGATTATTGATGTATAATAAATAAGGATTTTTAGTG
>ENA-UAOX01000252-UAOX01000252.1-human-gut-metagenome-genome-assembly--contig:-NODE-252-length-14956-cov-7.404469_pt1 | contig 14956 bp, 7 predicted proteins | sample MGYA00243473_ERZ654563 | MGnify/ENA primary metagenome ERZ654563 (study PRJEB26926, sample SAMN06164593) | human gut metagenome | biome: ENVO:00009003; feature: ENVO:2100002; material: ENVO:00002003...
TTCAACATCTCCCTCACACATTTCTTTAATTGCTTCAATAATCATATCCGGAATATAGTCATATCCCCCCTCGTTATACAGTGCATAAATTCCTCTTGATAAAATACTGCCCCAATCGGTTATATCTATTCCTGCAAGACCATAATAAAAAAATTCACAATGATACTCACCCTTTCCCTCTAACAGCTTTACCATATCATCACATTCTACGGCTTTTCTTGCAATTCCTACATAATCAATCATGCTCTTAATCTCCTTTATTTTCTTTTAAATTTTATCGGCTCGCTAAAATATACTTCTTCTGGTGTATTATCAAGATCATATACAACAGCCTCCGGTATTCCTCCTGACGTATAACCACCCGGTATCCAGTTATCATTTGCTCCCATCTCGTTACCGCTTGGAAGTGAAATATTGTATTTCTTAGGATTATTTACATACATTATTATATAATCACCATTCTCTAGAGAACCAATATTATACCCCAGCTCTTTTTCTAATTTCGTCAGATCGCCCCCTGCGTTATTTAACACTCTATCAACCTCATTTTTAGGTAGTACAAACTGTGTTCCATCCGAGCGGCCTAATTTATCTCTACCATCAAAGTAATCATCATATGTTTTCTTTGATAAAATATATGCTGCTCCATCATCAAATTTTGACAAATGATTATCTATATACTCTTTGCTCAGATATTCTGATGGGGTCGGTCTGCTTCCTTTAGGAGTATTTAAAATATCCGCTATCTTTTCACTGGTTAATCCAGACTTGCCTCCAAGCTCCTTCTCAATCTCATCAGGCGTCTTTCCCTGCTTGAGTCTGTCGACAGCATCATCACCGTATTTCCCTATGATTGTGACAGCATCATCACCATGTACTATAATCGCATCGACTGCATCATCTCCATATTTCCGGATGATCTCTATTGCTTCATCTCCGTTTTTGATAAGACACTCTGCCACATCGTCTGCGCTTTTCGAAGAACCCTTCATCAGCTCGAAGATCTCGTCCATCTTATCCGCAAAACCATCCATCTGTGAAAGCTGCTTCAACACATCAGGAGACGCCCCAAGACCTCTCGCCTTTCTCAGCCAGTCAAGTCCTGTATCTCCGAAGTTCTTTGCAAACATACTTATCACTTCATCAGAAAGTCCCAGCTTCTTAAGATTTGTTACCAGCTTGCTGATATCTTCCAGCTTCGCTCCGTTTGCCAATAGCTCCTCTACTACATCAGCACCTAGAGACTTCACAAGTTTATTTTTCAGTGTAAGAGACAATATCGGTTTTGCAAGCTCTGAAAATAATGAAAGTCCTACGGTAAGTATCACATCAAATATAGTCTGTTTGACAATGATTTCTCCCGCTTCCTCATTACCATCCATATACGCATCAAACAGCTTAAAGGTCTGTATGCACGACCATACACTCACACCTATGCACACACCAGCAAGAGCTATCTGTGCTGATCCAAGAAACGATACAGCCCCGGCTGCTGCCATCATATTTATTGACTGGAAAATAAGGAGCATACCCTCTGTTATATCAACAAGTGTAAGTCCAAATTCAACCATAGTGTCATATATTACTTCGCTCTGGGTACTTCCACCGTTTAAACCTCCCGATATCCTGTACGCAGCCGTTCCGTCTTCCGAGAGAACTATATAACCCACTCCGTTCCAGCTTCCAAGCACCATTTCCTCACGGGGAATGAAAACCGTATAGCCATTTTGTGCCGCGGTTCTTATCTCCGATACCACCTCGTCCGCTGTGTCAAGTAATATCAGAGCATCTTCAAGATTTGAAGAATTAATAGCCAGAATGTCAACTCCACTTTCCACAGCATCCTTGAGTATACTTATAGTAGAAACAGCAGGTTCCCCCATAAGTTCTTCAAAAATTCCACTCTCATATTCCGAACCCATTATACCGGTCGTAAGCAGATATTCCCGCTCCGCATTCTCATCACCCAGAAGGCTCACCACACTGTGGCTGTCTTTATCCACATCCATGAACATATAGCCGAAATCAATCCCGCTTACCATTCCATAGATGTATTCCTTTTCAGCTTCATAACCTGTTATTGCTTCACTTATATTTCTTGTAGCTGCAACATTATAACTGTCCGCTGCTGCGGCATATGTCAAATCCAACTGGGCAAAATACAGTTTTCCCGTCATCTCAAGATATCTTCCCATATATTCAGGGCTATAGACATTTTTCTCTGACACACTGTCCTTAAGAGTGATTATCTCATCATAAAGGCTTTCCATATCCGCATCACTTATGCTCTGTACATCAATGGTTACCGCATACATCGAACCTGCTGTAATTGTATTCGTTATTCTGTTGTTCCCTTCATTTGTATGGAACACTATGCTGAAACTGCTGTCCGTTCCAAGAGGGCTGTATAAAAGCTTCTCTTCCTTATCACTTACAGCCTCCCCATCCACATAAAGTACAGGCGTCATATGTACTGCGTACGATGGAGTTGTAAATATATCCCCATATCCCGAAATGATCTCTTCATCAGCATCAGTTGCAGCCTCATAAGAGAGAAGTATACTCTTGCCCGAAAGCTCATCCGCATTGAAACTTCCAAGAGTACAGCCATCCACTTCAAATGTCACCTGATCCCTTAATTGGTCCGGTAATTCCGCAAATGTTCCCTCTTCACTATCTACCTCATACTGCAGAGAAAGTGGAAGATACACTTCATCTCTCTGTTTTATTATACGTTTTCTGAAATAGACACTATTCAAATCCATTCCGGACAATGAATCTTCACATTCCGCATAAATATCATTGTAAACATTTTCAAATGTCTCTACAGCTCCCGACGATACAGCCTCATCAAGCTTTGCCGCAATTTCATCTGTATCTCCTGACACCGTATCATATACACTATGTACACTCTCATATTCCTTAATTCCCGTATCAAGGTCTATCCATACGCTCTCTCCATCTGCATCTCCCGCTCCCCGGTAGTTGCCGTAAGGTACAAGGGTTCTCACCCATACATGCTCTATTTTTAGATATACGGTTTTTCCTTCGGATGTAAGCCTTGTTACAGGCACCCCATTTGATGCAAGTACAGCCGCCGCATGCTCTGCTGTATCAGCTCCCGTAAATGCCATGGCTTTTTCAGGCTCAAGAAGTATATTGCCCTCTACATACATTGAAGGATATCCCTTATATCGAAGCATAGCAATAAGAAGCCCTGCCTGGTCTACATCATTTCCGCCCTTTGACTCAAATGTTCCTGCAGCACCTTTCCTGCTACCATAGTAATATTCATAATCTATGTTGTTCTTTATGTAATTATATATATTAAGCGGCGTATCAAGCTCACCGGCAAGCTTCTTCATTTCTTCGGTAAGTTCCATAATTCCTGTACAGGAAATAAGCTTCTCATCTGAAATCTCCGAAGTGTAGTCTTTTGCTGTGAAATTCTCCACATCACTTTTTTCCGCATTATAAAGCTCCGCTTCAACCGCCCTGTATACTTCCGGCTTATCCGAAATCTCTGATCCATATGTATGTACATCTTCATCAGCTCTAAGCAGCTCTCTCGCTTCTTCTATGAGCCCCAATACCTCAGCGGCATCTCCTGATGATATGTTCTCCTTCAGGGCTTTCTCTATATCCTCTGCCTTCTTCTTCCTCTCCGACAGTTCTGCCTGAAATTCCCCTTTTCTTTTCTCCAGAAGAGACTGTGCTTCATCTGACAGGTTACTTAATTCATCACTGCTTCTGATTATTTCTTCAGCTTCTTCTGCCATCTGTCCAAAGGCTTCTTCGACAGCATACAGATGTGTAGCTGTCTCTTCCACATTTCCACTTTTTACCTGTTCTTCCAGCGTATCAAGTTCTGTGCCAAGAAGTTCTGAGGCAGGCATAGTATTCTCCTGACTATCCGCCGACTCTTTCTCTGTATCTTTTTCAGGCGCAGTATTCTCCGTTTTATATTCATCCTGCACCGTATTATTTACACTGCCGCTTTTTCCGCAGCCGGCAAGCATATTCAGACTTAACGCAAATACAAGCAGCATTGCTATGCATTTATATCCATATTTATAAGTTTTAATTTTTTCTATCATTTATTTATCCTCAATTTTATGTTGGTAATAAGTTGCCTGTATATTGATTTTCTTTGCAATTATGCTTCCTTTATAGTCAAAATCACACACATTTATTGTAACAGTACCATTTGGAGCATATATCAATCCGTTTCCATTTACGTTTGTCGCCTGTATAGTTATGTCACCATTTTCTGAAGCTATTACTACAGGATCTTTATATCCAAGAGTCATAACATTTGCATTAAAAGATATATCTCCGTTCGAAACTAAATCTGCGAATATATTAACCCTATTGCACCATGCTCTCGTAGTCGTTTTACATATAGTAGGATTGGTTACATTTGCCATATTGTACTCTGCGATTTCTTCAATTCCCGTATTCTGTTTCATATTGTCCAATATGTCTGTCATATAATTCGGAAGTTCTATCTGCGAAGCATTTTCGATTTTCTCTGCTATATGAAGATCTCCTCCCGCTATCTGCAATTTTCCCGCAGAATATGCCGTACCAAGAAGATTTAAGGTACTTCCCTGAAATCTGAATGTTTCGTTTCCATACACAATACCTTTTACATCTGCCTGACAACAGAATAATTGTACTTCTTCCTCACTTGCAAATAATGCATATGGAAGATCAAAATACGATTCATTATCAGGTATTTCTATCTCCTGAACAAATTCTTCCCCGATATTTCCCGCATTATCAACAGGACGTATATGAATATATACAATAGTTCCCGGGGTACATTCTCCAAGATTCACAGTTGCCTTATCCTGATTAGCCGGAACTATGTCAGATATAAGATTTCCTTTCTCATCATACTCTGCAATATCCTCTATATGCTCCTTATCGCTTACCTCCACTATATAGCCCTTTAATCCTGAAAGAGCGGTTGCCGTCACTATATTTGACTGTATGTTCTCCGTCTCAGAACTTGCCGCTATTCCTTCAACGTAATACTGATATGTTGTTCCCCTGTCCTCGCCATATATAGTTGCAATACCGTTATCCGAAATTTCCAGATCATCAACAACAGGCGCGTCCAGATCGTAAAATGATTTATCAGCTGAACCTGTACTGTATGTAAACTGTTTTAAATAAAAAAGTGTATTTGCCAGTACCTTACGCTCATCATCTGTAGCAAGTCCATTACTGTGTCCTGTCTGTATCATCGCAAGCTGATTATTTGTAAATAAATAGGCACTTGATGTCACCCCGGTAGCTGAATCCGTACAGTTTCCATCCGTCTCCAGTTCCATCCACACAGTCGATCCCAGACTGCCGCCCGAACATTGTCCCTGTGTATGTGTCCATGGAATTTCAAGTGTACCTGATAGATTCCATGGATAGCCTGTAAGGAACCCTTGTTTTACTACTTTTACTTTATTTGAAAATCCTGATGAAGCGCCTCCCATTTTCATTCCAAGCATATCTGAAAATTTTAAAAAATAAGGCATGTACCAAAGCGTATCATGTCCAAACAAAGCACCTCTGCCTGAATCTATGAATTTCTTAGTTTCTATATATGATTTTTCATTTAAATCTTTTGGTGATCCTATAGGTCCGTTGTAATCACTTGAACCAAACATCAGAACATCATATTTATAATTTCCGTCCTCATCAAACAGATATTCTTCAGGCTCGGTATTATAATCATCTATATAAACAGTATCTATATCAAATAAGCCTTTTCCTGCCGGCTCACCTGTTCCGCTTACAGTCGTTTCCATCCAGTCGACAAGATAATTTTCCGCCGTTAAACGAGGATATATATTAAGCACCCTTACCTTTTCATTTCCGTTCCATGTAGAGCGTGTCTCCCAAACACCGTCTCCCTGCTTTCTAAATACCCTGTAACCATATCTTTCTTCATCATTTGTTATGTCATTCCAGTCAAGCTCTATACCATAATCTTCACCGTCTTTAACTGTACATGTCAATTTCAGTTCAGGCTTTTCCTTTTTATGCACCGTAAAATTAAACTCAGTACTTTTCCATATATTCTCTATTCCCGCATCTTCCTTAGACAGCACTTCAGTACGGAGTACATATGTCCTGCCTTCGGTCGCAACAATATCCATAACAGCGTCTATCTTCTGTTCTTCCTGTTTCGGGATAAAAAGACATTCTTTTTCTTCTGTCTTTATGATCTCCCCATCTTCCAGTAAAGTGTAACGAATAACAGCCTTCATCTCCTGGTTAATGGTATATTGTATGGTTGTCTGTAATGATACCTGTTGTTTCCTGTCTACTTCCAGTACATAATTGTCTGCTTCCGTTATCAGATTCTTTATTTCAAACTTCAATGAATGGTACTGCTCGATTTCCCGTACCAACAGAATATATTGTATGGTATCCTTTACACTTCCATATACGCTGCCATCCTCTGCCTGTACAGCATTTAACTTCTTTTCCACATCATCGGTATCATTTATTAATTCCCTTTTGTACAGATAACCTGCCAGTTTTGCCTGTTCCAAAAATGTCTCTTCAGAAAAATCTGCAGTAAAAACATTCTGGCAGTAGCTGTCCAACTTTTCGTACACAGAAGCATTGTCAACACTCGCCAATAACAAAACGATACCAACCTGTGCAGATAATTCCGGTACGGATATGTCAAATTTTGTATAACCAAAACCTCCGTCCGCTTTCTGCTGTCCAATCAGATAATTAACAGCCTTCGTCATCCTATCTGAATGATATTTCTGTTCCGTACTATCTGTGATTTCTTCCAGTCCGTCTTTTTCCCATACTGCTTCTTGTGCCAGCAATACCAGCATAGTATCATACACATCGCTCGCATAGGATTCTGTAAGGCCAAATCCGCCATCCTCATTCTGCCACTCCCAGGCTGTATCCAGATAGCTTTGACTTCCCCTTGCCCATGCAAGATGTGCCAGTTCATCTACGTTAAGCACTGTATGTTCCTGCTCCCATTTTGTTAAAAACGTACTGTCTGTTTCATTTTTTTCTTCACGCAATACTGCCATTGCATTACAGGTGAAATTCGGAAGTCCTGCATTTTTCCATTCCCCACTTTCTTCACCCATTTCTTTGAGCCATGAAAGTGCCTGCGGTTTTCCTCTTTGTTCTTCTGCCTTGGCAGAAAATGGTATTATGTTTAATAATAAAATAATGGTGAATATAAGACTTGTAAGTATTACGCTTTTCTTTTGTATGCGTTTCATACTACCCCCCCTTTTAAATTATAATTTCTTTAGACTTCTTTTTAGAATCAACTTAATCTACATGTACAAATGTAATGATAAACCAGGTATATGATCCTTCTTCACTCCGTACCGTGATCTTGCCGCCCATTCCTTCTACGATAGATTTTGTAAGGGATAAGCCGATTCCGACACTGTTTGGATTCACATCATGGTGTACACGGTAGAATCGTTTGAATATATTTCCGAGATCTTTCTCTGCGATTCCCATTCCATGATCCTTGACATAGATTCTGGTAAAGACCGGATTGTGTTCTACCTCAACCGTGATCTCTGTTTTCTCCGGTGAGTAGTCTGATGCATTCTTTAAAAGATTGATGATCGCCTCTACGAGCCAGTCACCGTCACAGACCAGTTTCCTGCCATCCTCACAGATCACACGAACCTCCTGTTCCCTGCTCTCCGTCAGATAGGTTACGCTGTCTCTTGCCTGTAATAATAACAGCTTCAGATCACATTCTTTCCGGTCAAACTGGATTGCTCCCGCTTCAATCCGGGCAAGCTTTAAAAGAGATAATACCATCCATTCCATTCTGGTAAGCTGATTTTTTGATTCGTTAAGCACCCGCATCCGTTTTTCTTCATCTGTAAAGGAATCATCTAACAGCAGATCGATGAATACATTTAAGGATGCCAATGGTGTCTTAAGCTGATGAGAGATATCTGACATGATATCACGTAAGAATACTTTCTCTGACATTTCCCGCTCTTTGCTTTCTTTTAAAAATGTCACCATCTTATAAAAGTTCGTATATAAGATTCCGATCGTACCCTGCATATATTCTTCTTCCGGCAGCTCGTCTTCTCCCTGAACTACACGAAGCATCTCATCCGACACATGCTCAATCTCCTGATAAGTATGGTTGATCTCCCGATAACTGATGAAAAACAGAATTACAAGCCCGACCGCTAATATCAGCAGGATAACCGCAATTCTCTTTTCATCGCCACCGAACAGGAACCGTATACCGATTCCAACCACTGCCAACAGTATTACAGACAGGATCACAAATCGTTGTATGAATCTTTTTCTCTCAAAATCACTTTTCAAGGCTTTAGTTTCCTCTTTAAATATCCCTTCCCACGTTTGCAAGAACCATAGCTGACATCTTCGGAACCTTCATATAAAGCATATTATGCTCTACCTTGTAGTCACAGGCTTCCAGACTGTAGCCTTCTTCATTTGTGAACATCACTCTGCGCATGATCTCATGGTTCTTGACACCGATCCGTCTGACATGCAGCTTTACATCGATGTCATCATAATTCGTATTCAGAATCACAACCAGCTGCTCTGTATCTGTGAACCGTCCATATGCGATAATCTTATGTGCTCCATGCAAGAACATAACTGAGCCACGGATCAGAGCCTCATAGTTCTTATGGATGCGGATCATGTCCTTATGGAACCGGATCAGCTCCATATCTTCTCTGCCCCACGGATACGTTCTACGGTTATCCGGGTCAGTCCAGCCACAAAGTCCTGCTTCATCTCCATAGTAGATCGTCGGAGCTCCCGGCCAGGTCATCTGGAATACAACGCCCTGACGGAATATACTCTTATCGATACCCTCATTTGCCGCCTGCGGCCCCATCGTATGCGTACGTCCGACTCTCCGGTTTGTACGGGTTAAGAATCTGGAATGATCGTGGTTTGATAATTCATTCATTGCAATCTCAAGGGATGGACGCTGGAATCTCGCCATATGATAATTCATAGCTCCCATAAATGTATCCGGATTACCCAACAGATCACCACGGAACTCATCACTGTGTTTCTCAACACCAGTCAGGAACCAGGTGATCGGCTCCATAAATGCATCATAGTTCATAACGGTATCCCACTGATCGCCCTTTAACCAAGGCTTTGGATCTCCATAATGCTCTGCAAGAATGATCGCATTTGGATTTGCCTCTTTGACTGCGTTACGGAACATTCTCCAGAACTTGTGATTATATTCCTCCGAATGTCCGAGATCGGCTGCAACATCCAGCCGCCAGCCATCCACATTATATGGAGGGGACACCCATTTCTTTGCTATATTCAAAATATATTCCACTAATTTTGGCGAATCTTCATAGTTCAGCTTAGGAAGTGTATCATGCCCCCACCAACCATCGTAGGTTGTATTATACGGCCATACCTCTTCGTTATAAAACTTAAAGAACGACTTATACGGACTGCTCCAGGATACAAATGCTCCCTTCTCGTAGCCTTCCTGATTCTCATAGATACACTCACGATCCATCCATTTGTTGAAGGAACCGCAATGGTTAAATACACCATCTAATATAACACGCATACCACGACTGTGAATCTCCTCCACCAGTTCTGCAAAAAAATGATTGCTGGCTTCCAGATTCCGTTTGTCGGTTACACGGCTGATATATTTTGTTGCTCTTTTATTCTCTTTTACGCCATCCGGCAGGCATTCGCCCTCGTCCACAACGATCTTTCCGAAATGCGGATCGATATAATCATAATCCTGAATATCATATTTGTGGTTGGATGGTGATACAAATAACGGATTAAAATAAATAACATCTACGCCCAGATCCTGCAGATAATCTAACTTATCCTTAACACCCTGAAGATCTCCGCCATAGAAACGTCCGACATCCATATTTGCCGGATATTCATACCAGTCCTTCACCTGTCTGGTAGGACTGTCGATGTAGCAGTATTCGTTGTCCAGTACATCGTTCGATGGATCTCCATTGCAGAAACGATCCACATAGATCTGATAAAAGACAGCTCCCTTTGCCCAATCCGGTACATCAAAGCCCGGACAGATCTCAAAGTTATAGTCCGGATTCACATTCTTCTGTACACCGATCCTGTTATAATAACAGGTCACGCAGCCTGAATGTATCTCAAAATAATAGGATATATATTTCTCACCGGCAGGGATTACCGCCGTATAATAATCAAATAAATCATCGGATTCTTCAACAGACATGGCGAGCTTCTCGCCATTGTAGATCAAATAAACTTCATCGGCATTATCTGCACATGTTCGAAATCTAACCTTCACCTGGTCATTGATTCCAGGCTCCTGCGGTATTCTATAGTATTCAGAACCATCGGAAAACAATCCCCCTACATTGATAACCGGCTTCAGATCATATATATAATCATGAATTCTTTCTGCGTTCGTGTATTTGTCGGACATTCAAAACTCTCCCTTTCGTTTATGCCTTTTCATTCTAATACTTTTTTAATAAATAGACAACCTTTTTATGCTGACAACCAATGGCAAAAACTAAGCCCCACAGCATCCTCCACCGCTCCCCCGGGGTCTGCCCCAGACCGTCAGGATGAATCGGTGGTGCCCGCCAAAAAATAAAAGAGACAGTCAACGCACGACTGCCTCTTTTGGAGAAGGTATTTTGTTACTTATGGGGTGTAGCCAAAACTATATAATGTATTGGGGGGTTACAAGTATTATTATATACAAATGCTTCTAAAAGTCTGCCCAAACATTTTTTTATTTTAAAAATTTTATTGTGCAAAACAGAGAGCGGCGTTTTTTGAAATTATTCAAAAAACGCCGTTTTTGTGCAACATGTACAAATTTTTATTGGTTTTCAATCAATTTGTTCGTGTTACTATTGTCTATATTGTTGAAGGCTCTGCGTTTGCAGTAGAGTTTGCATTTGGAACATCATCAAACAATGCTTCAAACTCAGCCCGGTCGATTCTCTCTTTCTCAAGGAGAAGCGCTGCACATTTATGAAGGATGTCTTCATGTGCTTCAAGGATTGCTCTGGCATCTGCGTAACATTCATCGATGATACGCTTAACTTCCTTATCGATCGCTCCCGCAACCTTCTCACTGTAATTCTTTGCATGACCAAGATCACGTCCAAGGAACACTTCTTCCTGATCATCACTTTCGTAGTTGATCAGACCAAGCTTCTCAGACATACCGTACTTGGTAACCATTGCTCTGGCATACTGGCTTGCCTGTTTGATATCCTGCGAAGCACCTGTTGTGATATCCTCAAGAATCAGTTCTTCTGCGATACGTCCGCCAAGGCTTACCTTGATATCCTCTAACATCTTTGCCTTTGTCATGAATACGTTATCATTTTCAGGAAGCGGCATCGTATATCCACCTGCACCGGTTCCGGTCGGGATGATAGATACGGTATAAACCGGTCCCACATGAGGAAGCAGATGGAACAGGATCGCATGACCGGATTCATGATAAGCGGTGATTCTGCGCTCGCTCTCCGGTACCAGACGACTCTTCTTCTCTCCACCGATTCCTACTTTGATAAATGATTTATCTACATCTTCTTTTACGATATAAGCACGGTTATCCTTTGCTGCACAGATGGCAGCTTCGTTCATCAGGTTCTCCAGATCAGCACCTGCAAAACCTGCCGTTGTTCTTGCAATATCATTCAGATTTACATCTTCTGCAAGTGGCTTATTCTTTGTATGAACCTTCAGGATCTCTTCTCTGCCCTTGACATCCGGACGGTTTACGAATACCTTACGGTCAAAACGACCAGGTCTCAAGATCGCATGGTCAAGAATATCTACTCGGTTGGTTGCTGCAAGAACGATAATTCCTTCATTTACACCGAAACCATCCATCTCAACAAGTAACTGGTTCAAGGTCTGCTCTCTCTCGTCATGTCCACCGCCAAGTCCGGTACCACGCTGTCTTGCAACAGCATCGATCTCATCGATGAAAATAATACATGGTGCATTCTTCTTTGCTTCGTCAAACAGATCTCTTACACGGGAAGCACCGACACCGACAAACATTTCCACAAAATCAGATCCCGAAATGCTGAAGAACGGTACACCAGCTTCGCCTGCAACCGCCTTTGCCATCAATGTCTTACCGGTTCCCGGAGGTCCTACTAACAGAACACCCTTAGGGATTCTGGCTCCAACCTTTACGAATCTTCCCGGATTCTTAAGGAAGCTGACGATCTCTTCCAGATCTTCTTTCTCTTCATCAAGTCCTGCTACATCTTTAAATGTAACCGTCTTTCCGATATCTTCATTCTTCTTGGCACGGCTCTTTCCGAAGTTCATCATCTGTCCGCCGGATCCACCACCCTGGATTCGTCCGATCATGAATGTCATGATAATGACCATAATGATCATAATGATCAGATATGGGATCCACATGCCAAGCATGCTTTCCTTCTGCACATCGTACAGATTATACTTTGCCAGTTTTACCTGATCCTCTGCAGAAGCTGTCGCATTCTTCTTATCAACTGCTGCTTCATAGTCATTATAGATCTTAATAATCTCATTAACATCTGCCGCATAGAATGTAAGCTGTTTTCCGGAAACAAACTCCACATCTACGGTTGCTGTCGGCACATTTGTATTCTGTGTAATATCTACCGCTGCGATATTTCCCGCGTTCAGATCTGCCGAAAATTCCGTATAGCTGTAATTGGTCGCAACATTACTGCTGCCACCCAGCCATTTGTTGATCAGCAGGAATCCGACAATAAGGATGATCGCATAGATCACAACAGCACTTCTTGCTCTCTTCTTATTCATTGTCTACTCCTTCATCTTGGTCTGTCTTTTTATATAAACAGTCTGATATCTACTGTTCAATCACTCCGATATATGGAAGGTTCCTGTACTTCTGCGCACAGTCAAGTCCATATCCTACTACAAAACGATCCGGGATCGTAAATCCTGTCATATATAATTCAACCGGATTCACACGTCTCTCCGGCTTATCAAGCAGAGTTATTACCTGCATACTCGCCGGCTTTCTGTTATTTAATAATTTGATCAGATACGACAGCGTTCTTCCTGAATCGAGAATATCTTCAACTACGATCACATCTTTTCCTTCTATTGATTCATCCAGATCCTTATTCAGCTTCACAATTCCTGATGATTTCGTATCATCTCCATAACTGCTGACTGACATAAAATCCATGGTTACAGGAACCGTGATCTTCTTCGCCAGCTCACACATGAAGAATACACTCCCTTTTAATATTCCGATCAGATGAACGGTCTTTCCTGCATATGCTTTATCAATAGCTGCTGCCATCTCTGAGATTCTGTTATCTACTTCAGCTTCAGATATCATGACTTTGATCTGCTCTTTCATCTTCATTTTCTCCTTCTGGTATATATTCTAAACATATTACTCTTTTTGTATCAGGCCGTACCTTGTACTTCTCACTCAACCGGACGCCTACTGCCCAGATGATGTCATGTCCGGAAGCTACAAGCGGTATCTGCAAACGCTCTGCCACCGGTATCTTACAGGATGAAAATAACCGGTTTATCTTCTTCGTTGAGCCGTCTGATGCAATCACCATATAGTCATTTTCCATATATTTCCTGATAGTAATGCCATTCTGTATTCTATCATAATCTGCAAACTTCGTATACTCTTTTTTTGTTAAATCTAAATGAACAGATTTCTCAAATATTTCAATCTTCATCCTTCCCATTCCGGGCAGGATATATTCACCTGCACCTTTTATAACTATCTCCTGCCAGTCGACATCGCGTGCGCCCTCTGCTGCCTTCTCAAAACACAGATATCCGTAATTCTGATATACCATTCCACCATGCGGAAGCATGATCCGGCTTCCCGCAGCTGCCTGATACAGCTTCTTCACTTCTCTTACATGGTTCTGACCGATATCCTTTCTTCCGCCGCTGACTCTGCCAATCAATTCTAAGATCACAAGATCCTCGATCAGTTCATCCTGTTCCCGTAGCTTCCCGATTTCCAATACATATGCATCTGTTTTTCCGGTCTGTTTCCGTATCTCCATATGTTCATCCAGAAAATATCCTACCTGCTTCATCACATAGGTATCATACATACCCGCATAGGCTGCTGCCTGACTGATATGTGCCGCTGCCTGTGTGTTTATCTCATTAAATGCCGGAATCACCTGATTACGGATCTTATTTCTGGCATAATCATTTTCCAGATTTGTGGAATCCGTACAATACTGTATCCCCTGCTGTTCCAGATAAGCCTCAATCTCCGTTCTGGTACATGAAAGTAACGGACGCACGATCCGGTCCCGCTTTACCGGTATTCCGGCCATTCCGGCAATCCCCGTTCCCCTTACCATGTTGAGCAATACCGTCTCTGCTACATCATTTTTGTTATGAGCAACTGCCACCTTATAATCAGTGATGCCATACTTGTCCGCTGCCCGGGCAAATGCCCCATACCGTGCATTTCTTCCCGCTTCTTCCTCCGTCAGCTTCTGTTCCTTTGCAAGCTGCGGCACATCGATATGGTAACAGTCACATGGTATTCCAAGCTTCTTACAATACTCTGCCACATAAGATTCATCTGCATCTGCCTCTGTTCCGCGGATCATATGGTTAACATGGACCGCATATAACTTGAGTTCTATTTTCTCCCGAAGTCCTGCAAGAACCGTCAGCAGGCAGATGGAATCCGCTCCGCCGGACACACCAACGATGCAGTTATCTCCTGCTTCAAGCAAATTCTGTTCTTTTATAAATTGATAAATCTGTTCTTCTAATGTATTTTCTGTCATATGTTTTCCACACCTGTCCGTCTTCTATGATTCGGATATTCGATCATCTATATTCATTACCTGTATCTTTGTATGCCTGTCTCTTATACACATCTGACGCTGCCGACGAATAG
>ENA-UAOX01000295-UAOX01000295.1-human-gut-metagenome-genome-assembly--contig:-NODE-295-length-13609-cov-5.803969_pt1 | contig 13609 bp, 10 predicted proteins | sample MGYA00243473_ERZ654563 | MGnify/ENA primary metagenome ERZ654563 (study PRJEB26926, sample SAMN06164593) | human gut metagenome | biome: ENVO:00009003; feature: ENVO:2100002; material: ENVO:00002003...
ATCTTTTCCACGAGCCTGTCCCGCATCTCATAACATGCCTCGTCAATCTCATGCAAATATTCATTTAGTCTTCCATCAAGTAACAGCTCCATATAATATCCGTGTTTGAACTCTTTACTATAATAAACAATAACCAATGCACTATAATCGCTATCATCTCATTCGGTATCCCATCTCCCACCTGTGCCAACGCCTTTGCAACACCGACAATCCATTTGCAAGACTGACGAATACCATTCCATAGTACCTCGAAAAATGCTGTAAAATCCCCTAAAAATATCCCAGATCTTATTGCAGCAAATACTGTCGTCACGATTGCATACCACAATAAAACTATAAGCATTATTGCATTGATAATAGTGTTAATAATTGCAGCATAGGAAATACCTTCCCTTTTCATGTGTTTGCTATTTCATTCGTTAGAATGCATATATTAAAAACTTATGTCTCATTCATAGCATTTCTTCCATCAACATGGATTTTCAGGCAGCCTTTCTACCTACGCTTACACCAATCCAAAAAAGGCATCAAGATTTTCTTCTGATGCCTTGAACACCCATATGCAGAGGGAAATCTGAGCTAAAAATTGCTTTTAAATTTTAGCATGTATTTAGTCCGAAAAACACTTATTTTTCCTATACTGGAGACTGTTGTAACATGATGTTAAACTCAATTAGCTTAAGTTTTCTTGCTACCAAATATGCTTTTCTTAACAATGATTCCACACTAACATTTTCATCAAGTGCTTCTCTCTCAAGTTCATATACTATACCTTCCAAATATATCCCTCCTAAAAGATTGGAATCTGTGCTGCAATACCAGAAGCTATTAAACTTCCTGTCACTCCAATTGCTAGGTTTCTAAGTTCCGTTAATAGCATCTTAATTTTGCTTGGATTCTCACGTTTTTCAATAAGTGCTTCTAATCCTGCTATTTTTCCCCTCAACTCTGATGCCTTATCTCCAAATTCAGCATCAAACATACCATCATACTTTTTTATATTTTCAATTATGTCGCTGATTGCTCCATAATCAAAATCCTGTGTTATGGTCTGTGTCTGTGATGAATTAACTGTTCCTTGCTGAATCTGAACGCCTGTAACATCACCATAAAAATTATTAGTATTATAAGACTGTTTTTCTTGCAAAATAGCCTTCTCCTTTCTTTCAAAATAAGTCAATAAACTCGGCAGTATTGTGATCTCCCAACATCCAGAAATATAGTAACAATAATTTGAGATAAGTCCATATTGCTTTAGTTTTTCAAATTCTAAAGCCAAATCACGCTCTAGATATTTAGGAATTTCAACATCATTGTCAGTAACACGATAGTCATCTTTACAATACCCTTTACATATCAAAGAAACTAGTTCTTCTGCCGAATTATCTAAAATCCTTATGCCACCTACTGTCGGTTGACCTACAACAATAGATGAAGCACATTCTCTTCTCGCATCAATCCTTGCTTGTCTCTCTGAATTACGTCTTTGCTTATCAGCTAATTTTTTGTCAGCCTCAATTTGTTTTTTTACTTGACGTTCAATTTCCTTTTGATGTTTCTCTAATGCTTTTTCTAATGGACCTTTAGCCATTAACATTCCCCCTTGTTCAATATTATTTTTAGCAATTCAATTGCAGATTCATCTTCTGGAATATTTGTTCCAAGTTCACCTCGAAAGGCTTTGGCTAGGATGGATTTTTTTATTGTGTCAATGTTATCAACTACTTGAACTGCTTTATCTCGTACCTGCTGCATCATAGGTAAAAGATAATCCAAAATGCGAACAACTTCTTTCTGCTCTTCATCTGAAGTAATTCGTACCTTAATCGCTGACAATTCCTTTTGATTAATCTTAGGTAATACAGAACGAGACCCAGCTGAAGATGCTTGTTCTAAGAACATATCCGATAACATATAATACAATAAATATTTTGTATTTTCTTTAGCCTCAATCGGATACATGTCTGCACTACACAAACCATCAAAATCAACCATAACAACCTTTGAAAGATACGGTCGAATCTTTGAATAAAGAATTTGTCCTGCATAAAATCTATGCTTTCCACTCTTTACACCATCTTCTGCAATTGTATGATAATCCAGTAAAATTCCTGTTCTCTTTTCTATATTATCTGGTGCGATATGAGGAAATTCCAAATAATTTGATGGTTCAACTAAATTACTTTTTATATCAGCTACCTCATCAAATCTCTTTGTTTCCCATTTATTCTCTTTGTAATTGTCTTTTCTCCATTGTGCCGTCAACCTTCCAGAAAATGCATCATTGTAGACAGCAGCATTTCTAGCCTCATATCCATCTATAACTTCCTGTGCTTTCTCTTTCGCTTCATCCAACTTTGAAAACAAACTCTCAATTTGCTCCACAATTCGTTGCTGCTCTGCTAGTGGCGGAAATGGAATCAAACATTCACTTATTATTTCCAATGTTAAATTTGGTATAGCTGTAACCTTAGTCTTGGACAACAGCATATTCTGAATAACAGGTGTATCAATAGCATATCGAATATATTCTCTAGAGACCTCACCATTGTCCTTCAGACGAACAAATGCAACTGCTTGGTTTGTATTTAATGGCAAATCGTCATTTTTAACAATTGCAGTTTTCCCAAGTGTACCAGCAATAGAAACTAATATATCATTTTCCTCTAAAATTGAGCGTTTAAGAAAACCAGTATGTGTTTCTTCTGTAACATGCATCATATCATCATGACAAATTGTTCCGTCATCGTTTATATTCTCTACTCGCAGAAAATCAATACCTTCATCAACATATGCAGACTTACCACCTTTTGGTGTAGTACCTTTCGAAATAATACTACTAATAACTCCCAGCTTAATCCAACACCAATTCTCCGGCACCTCATATGGCTGTTCCTCCAATGGCACCAACGCCTTTTCCAATGTAATCTTCTTACTCTTTGCTTTTGCCATATTACTCAGCTCCTTCCAGAGCCTTAAGCTCTTTTACTACACTCATAAGCAAATCAACTGCTTCCTCAAGCTGAGCAATACATTCTTCCCCCGATTCAATAGGGTCTGGCAAATCATCATAATCAAGTACAGAATCATCCTTAATCAATCCGAGATCAAGGCTATGATTCTTCCCTTCCTCTGATATCTGATCATATGTGTAACAACTCCATCTCTCATCGGACACACTCTTTCTGTCCTCTGCTGTATATGCAGCCTTAAAGTCATCAAAATGCTCCGCCTTTAATGGATTTGTCTTACCAAATGAAGGCATATTGGTTCTTAAATCATAGAACCACACTTTCTTAGTGTTATCCTTATCAGTTGTTCCTCTGGTAAAGAAAAGAACATTTGTCTTTACACCCTGTGCATAAAATATTCCAGTTGGAAGTCTAAGTACAGTATGGAGATTACACTTATTCATAAGATCCTCGCGAATTCTCTCACCTTCTCCATCAGCAAATAACACATTATCCGGCAATACGACAGCAGCTCTTGCCTTACCATTTGCTTTAAGAGAGCGATAAATATGCTGCAAGAAGTTAAGCTGCTTATTGCTTGTCTGGAATGTAAAATCATCTCTGTTTGCACGCTCTCCGCCTTTTTTTGTTCCAAAAGGAGGATTTGTAAGAACAACATCAAATCCGTTCATCTGTTTCCCCTGATTTGATAAGGTATCACACAGATATATCTTACCATCAATATCATGGAGCATTGCATTCATAAGAGCCAGCCTATGAGTTTCATGTACAAGTTCTGCCCCGGTAAATGCTTCGTTCTTTTGAAATGCCTGCTGTTCCGAATCAAGAGCAAATAAATCATCTGTATGCGCCTTTACATAAGCATCTGCCGCTATCATAAATCCAAATGTACCACATGCAGGGTCATTACATCTTTCTCCCGGCTGAGGTGCTATTAATTCAGTCATTACATCAATTAGCACTCTAGGAGTAAAATACTGACCTGCTCCTGACTTCTTCTCATTCGCATTTTTCTCTAATAATCCCTCATAAAGATTTCCAAGTCCTTCTTCTTTTGCAGAATACCAGTCAAGGTCATTGATGTTTGTAATAATTTTCTTTAAGTTTGCTGGCTCTTCAATATTACTTCTTGCCCCTGAATAAATTTCCTGAATACGACCTGTACCTTTTTCGCCCAGCTCACGAAGCAAGTCCTCGTAGAATTTTTTCAACGCAAGTCCATCTTTTTCTGCTAATCTATCCCAGCGGTATTTCTCTGGAATCTTATCCTCGGTTCCTGTTTCCTTTGCCATCTTCAAAAACAAGATGTAAGTAAGTTCTGTAACATACTGGTGATATGTAATACCATCATCTCTAAGAACATTACAGAGATTCCACAACTTTGCTACTATTTCCTGATTTGTCATCTATCATTCTCTCCTTGTAATTTATGCTGAATACATATATCCATTGATTTCATCAATAAACTCATCTAATTTCTGCCCAAATGCCTTGTTTACCGCATTATAACCACCTTTGTTCTTAAATGCATCCGAACCAAAAGTCTCTCTGTTGAGCACTACCTCCTTAAGAAGCTGGGCTTCAATCCTATCCAACCATCCTAACTGAATTTTGCTAAGCTCCGGATGATTAGCCTTTGTCTTTACAATGGCGTTATGTATACGGTCATCTTTACTAATCAAAGCATCTCCAATGCTTCGCTGACGAATAAAGCTTATGATATCCGCTGCAATATCTTCATTTGTCATTTCTTTCCATGCTGTCTGCAGCATAGTCTCGTTGAAATGCTTGCCATCAAGGATAATCTTCAAATCCTTTAGTGACTGTCTTGTTAATTCCTTTGGACGTGTAGCAACTATATTCAAAGCTGCTATCTCATTGATATTATTATCTATAAAATCTCTAAATTCTTTTAGATAGTCCTCTGGCCTTGTAGCATCACCATATCCTCTGGTATGGCTACGAATCTCGTCCGGCTCATCACTTATGAACTTTTCTCTTTCCTTTGGCATCCTCTTGACATATTCAAACGCCTGCCTGTTATTCTTTACAGTTTCAATTGCCTTATCGACCGGCATACTATGAATTTTCTCTATAAATTTCTCTGGCGTCAAACCTCCAGTTATCTGCTCAAATCGTGCTCTGTACTTATCACTCATCTGTGATTTATTCCTACGCATTTTGGCAACGATAAGGTCAATCTGGTTTTTCCTTGCCCTGTCGGTATCTAATGAATCAATACCATCAATTAAATCATCAAATGTAGTTGCTGGATTGGCTACTACTGGTTTCATTGTGGAAACAGGTTCTAACGCATTATAGACACCTACTGCATCATATATCTCAAAATGTGTCTTTCCTATTTCAGGACATAATCTGGTAGCTCTGCCAAGCATCTGTTCAAACAAGATTCTTGAACGGATTCTTCTCATGAATACAAGATTCTCTATCTCCTCTACATCAATACCTGTTGTCAATAAATCTACTGTAACAACGATATTAGGATATGTTTCATTCTTAAATCTCCGAATGGCTTCCTTTATCTTTACAGGATTACCATTTTCAATTGATCCGGTAATCTTCATTACCGCTTCCTCAGAGATTCCAAGATTCGTGTAGTAATCTTTTAATATCTGAGTAATCATATCTGCATGAGCATCATCTACTGCAAAGATAAGAGTTTTCCCTTTTTCGTTAGGATCAATAATATCCTTTGCAATTTCCTGTAAGACTGTCTCATTAAAGCTTTTGTCAACCACTCGCCTATTAAAATCTTCAACTTCAAATTTCAGGTCATCTTCCAATTCTGAACTGTTTGTAATTTCATTTGTAACAGGATCATATATCGGTACTGTTGAACCTTTCTCAAAGCTGATTCCCTCTTCTGATAACTTTGTTTTGATAATATGCGGTGCATCATGGTCAACCAGAAATCCATCGATGACTGCTGTACGATAATCATATGAATATACAGGCTTTCCAAATATCTCTGTTGTATGAAGAGCTGGCGTTGCTGTAAGTGCAATTTTTACTGCATCAAAATAATCAATTACCGCCCTGTACTTACTTCGGAAGTCATTCTGGTCACGATACAGTACCTCATCATCTCCCATTTCTTTGTCCAGAATATAGCCCCTGTGCGCTTCATCTACGATGACCAGGTCATAATCTGATACTCCAAGACTCTTATCTGACTCATTGTACATAATACGTTTCACAAGGCTCTGAACAGTAGCAATATGCACTCTGGTGTCCTTCTCAAATTCTTTATCTTCTAAAGACTTCACATCATACATCTGATTCAAAGTAAGTAATTCTTTAAGCTTAACCTCTTTGAATGTATCCATAGTCTGATCACCGAGTGATGTTCTATCGACAAGATACAGGATTCTCTTAAATCTCCCAGCATCAAGGAATCTATAAATCATTCCAAGCACAGTCCTTGTCTTACCTGTTCCCGTAGCCATTGCAAGAAGTGCTGTCTGCTTATGTTCTGCTATTGCTTTTTCGGCAGCCTGAATCGCTTCTATCTGATAATAACGAAGATTTAAACCATCAGGGTCCTGCAATACCTCATATCCTGTAGCAGCTAACTTCTTATCAGCCTCTACAATATCTTTTTCCAGTGCCTGCTCAATACCTTCTGGTGTTGACCATCCAGATAACGCTTTTGGTGCGTTAAATGGTTCTCTGACATCCAAGCACCATATTCCTGACATCTGTTCATACTGCTTAATATATGGTCTGCCATTGGTGGCATAAAGAAACGGAACCATATATGCACCAAATCTATTTATTACATACTTCTGATGTTCCGACTTAATCATCTTTGCATAATCCTTGCACTGACCATCTAACACTGATGAAATATTTGTATGCTTCTTCTTTGCTTCCACTATACCTACAAGCTTTTCCCCTATAAATAAAGCATAGTCTGCATAGCCATTATTTCCTGTATTGGAATCGGTAGGCCATTCTGCAATAGCAAGATTCTTTCCCTTAGTTGGTCTTGTACCCTTAGAATATCGAAGTTCCGTTGTATTAGCTTCCCATCCGACCTTTCGGAGCTGCTCATCAATAAGTTCTCTTGTCTGTGCTTCTGACAAATGCACATTAAGTGCCTTCTGGTACGCTACAGTTCTACGTTTACTGTCCGCCCCACCATTTTTCTGTATTTGCTCAATTTCAATCAATAATTGTTGGTTGCGTTCTTCCAGTTCTGCATTTTCTTTTTCAAGGTCAGCTAAACATACAGTCATATCAACTGGCTGTACATACCCTGTCGGCTCATAATTATAATCACCATATGTCTGCATATACCATACGCATAATTCATACATTAACTGCAAATTATTAAGAGCTTTTTCACCTTCATCCGCAGCATTATGAGCGGCATCATTTCTGGCTTTTCTAAGAATATACAAAGTGTTATCAATCTCTCTTGGTAACAAATCATTATTCTTAAGTATTCTGATTCTGTTGGCATGTGTATTATCATATGCCGGCTCTGCTATGCCGTCATATGCAAGCATATACTTTACCATTACTTCTGACAACATTCCCTGCTTGATAATGGATGTATTAGGATCAGAATATACATACTTTTCTGATAAATCGCCAAGTTTGGCAAGGTCTGTCCAATGTGATTCCAAGAATTGAAAATTACTCATAATCAAGCCTCCTTTACAAATCGACTACGTACTTCATCAAGCTCCTTATCAATATTTCTCAGTTTCTGTAGTAGTTCCTCATAGTTTTCAATAAACTTTCTGTTATCTTCTACAACAATTCCTTCACTTGCTTTAAGTGTAACATACTGCGTTGTACATAAATTATATCCATTTTCTGCTGCGATTTCTTTCGTGATAGTATTTGATACTCCCTCAATAACTTCACGATTTCGATATATTTCATTAATGCGTTGAACATTTTCATCTGAAATGGTTACTGCTCTTGGTATTTTTTCAAAGAAATCCTTTGAATTTATCATTACAATATCATCATTAATTTTGTTTTTTCTAAGAATCACCAACGCAGTAGGGATAACTGTATATGGCATCATCATACCATTAGGAAACTCAATAATAGCTTCAATATAATTATCATCTACCAGTTTTTGTCTAATACTACCTGTACTGCCCGAACTAAACAACGCTCCCATTGGAACAAGTATAGCAGCAATTCCATTATCCTTTAATGAAGCAAGTGCATGTCTGATAAAGAGATATCGTGAATCGCTGGTATGTTCATACATGCAATTATCAGATGGTATATTCTTTATATACTCTTTACTATATCTTCCACCAAAAGGGGGCTCAAGTATAATTCTATCATACTTTTCATTCTGCTCTATCGGATTATATAGGGAATCTGCACATTTAACGGCTCCAATTTTGTTACCACTTAGAATCGTCATAATAGCAGCAATGCCTATAATTGAAACATTAATATCTTGAGCAAAAACCCTTCCTTTACCATTTGCTACAGAATTTACCAAAATACCAGTTCCGCAACATGCATCATATACTGACATATCATCTTCTACCTCAATAATGGCCGCTGCAATCTTAGGTAATGATTCAGAGCTACAATACTCTCCGCTTGCTCGCCCTCCACCGCTGGTTATCATTCTATCCAATATTATTTTTGCAATATTATAGATTTCAATTTCATCTTCAACATCTACGCTATTAACTTCTTCAAAAACAATTCTTACATTTTCAGAATCCGCTTTCTCAATCGCTGAATTAAGAGATTCTTTCAACACTCGCTCTTCGATTCTAAACTCTTTTTCAACCGCACTTACATATTCTAATAACCCATTAGAATCTACAAGTTTTCCATAAGTTAACGATAAATATCCAAGAGAAAATTTTTCATCATAAGAACTGAATATGTCCTTCTTCAACTCCAGATATTTAAACAACAATCCATAAAGCATTACTTTATATAATTCTGTAATCTCAAATGCTCCACGTAATTTATTTGCAGCAACCCACAGATTTTCCATCTTTTTAATCTTCATTGCCAATACCCTCCTTTATGCTTGCTAATACAACATTTTCCATCAATTTTGTTTCATTATCTATCATTTTCTGAAGAGTAGCTTTCTTTAATCCACTAAGTACAAATGCTTTTCCTATATCCTGCATATCCTTCATATTAAGTTCAGGTACTTCCAATGCCCTAATATCAGTAATCTTAATCATTGGTCTTGCTGAGCCTACAACCTTTGCTGTAAGCTCATCTCTTACATAAGATGAGTTAAGAAAAGCTGTTAAATACCTAGCATCCATCTTATCTGTATTCGTAATCCTAATTGCTACACAAAATGATGGAATGACAATCCCTGCATTTTCTTTATTAACATATGCTGCATCGTATGGTGTTGAAAGCTTTATTACCACATCCCCTTCATGCGTGTATTTTTCTTCATCAATCTGCTTACCAAGTTCTGCATTGCCTAAATCCTCTTTTACAATTACACCCGATACAATCGCTTTAGGAACTAATACTTTCACATTTTCTACAACCTGATTGCCAGCATCTTTATCAGCTGTTACCCTTGTCATAATCTGTCCTGCTGTTACACTTGCTATATTTTCTAATGTCATACCTGTTTCCTCCAAGTCATACTAAATATCTATCCTTTAATAGTTTCAAATCACACAAATTAATCTTTTATCATTGTACCTCCTTTACATCATCTTGTACAGTTTATTTCATCATCAGTATTGAAATATATATGACATTCTGCCTTTGTGGTTATAAAATATCACGCCATACCTATTATGTCAAGTATTAATTTGAAATATTTTTTACGTTCATTTATTTCTACTAATAAAAAAGTCTCGAAAATGATTTTTCATTCACCTTCAAGACCTTATTTCTATAGATATATTCCTTATTCTACTATTTAATTATATCAAGAAACTGCAAGCATTTTGCAAGCACAGAAAACGGGAAGCCGCATAAATACTGGCTTCCCGCTGTTTTCACATCATTCAAACTCGGCAAGTTGTCACCTCGGCTTAAGCTATTTTGTTTAAGTTTTATTTAAAATTTGCCGATATTTTATCTCATTTGCACATTTTATTTTGGCTTACTGATTTTCTGTTGCCAAAGTGTTGCCATGATGATATGACTAATCAAATAACGTCATCTGTGTATATTCCTCCTTTTTTTCTTGATAGTTTAAAATATCCACTAACCTATCCAAAAAACCCTTTTGTCCTTTAAATATTTTCTTCCTAGCCTCTTCAATCGTAAACCACTGCGCTTTATCATTTTCTGGAAATTTTTGAATATTACCAGACTTAGGAGGCCATTCCATTTCAAACAAATTGCTTTTTACCATATTAACATCAATTTCCATTTCTACAGCAAAAATAGTAATAAGCTTTTTGCTTGGCTGCTTAATCGTTCCAAGTTCTAATAAATCCGTTTGAATCTTGCATCCTGTTTCTTCCTCAAACTCTCTTTTAGCCGTATCTAAAATGGATTCATCGGTCTCCTGTAAACCTTTTGGTATCGACCATGCCGCCTCATCTTTTCTTGCCCAAAATGGTCCACCTGGATGAGCTAACATAACTTCCAATTTCCCTTCTACATATTTATATGCCAATATGCCACCACTATGTTCTACCATTACTGTTTTACCTCCCATATTCACTTTAATGGTAATTCACTCCATGATATTCCATCATCAATTAATCTATAATAACTTTGTGTAAGCGTTTCATAGAAAATTCCATTATTATTTTCGATTTCAAATGCAAAACTTTTTCTCATCCCCACCTCATATGGTTTGGTTTCAATTTGAATCGTCCCATTTTCAGCATCGCCATCCAATATTATCGCACTTCCAAAAGGTAACGTTTGATGAACTTTGATAAGAAATCTCTCTTGTTCATCTAATTTTAATGAACCCCTAAACTCTACTAATGTCTTTATTGCACTAATTGTATTATCCTGTAATGTTTTTGCAGGTTGTTTAAACAAAGGCATTATTGATTTATATAGTTCATCATTATATGGATTCAACAATGATACTGTTATTTTAAATTTTTTGTTCTGTTTTAGCTTCTTTTCAAAAACTTTGCAAATATCATCAACCGGTATACCTGTTGCCAAGGTGATGCTTACCATGCATATACTTTCTTTTGCTCCATTTATGTATTTGTCTATTGATGACGCATTCTCCCTGTATTTACCATAATCATCTCTTGAAGCATAGAATGCACTAAGTCCTATTGCACCAACTTGTTCAATCACATTTTTTGAAACAACTTTTTTAATCTGTTTATTATTTATAGCATTTCGAATTTTGTTTACAGACGGTCCAAGCGCTGCGTTCAAATTTCCATCTTTTCTTTTAGGATTGTATTTTAACATTGTCATACCCGTCAAGTCCGTCGGGAGATGAATACTCTCACCAGAACTAGGAATTACAATAAAACAATTTTTTTGTCCTATCGCCCCCATAAACAATCCCAACTCCAATATTACATTATCACGTACACTTTTCTCCTCCACGTCTCTAATTCTTAAGGTATCATCTATTGAAAAAACAAATATTCCATAATCGGTAATTTTTAACCTTTCAATTAAATCTGGCAAGGTGTACGAGGACGGTTCAAAAACCCCCTGATCCCAAACAGTACATTCCGCATTATATTCTAACAACTCTTGGACAGCATAGGCTACGTCTAATCCCTCTACTGAAGATGCAATAAAAACCTGCGGTTTATCTTTAGTCATATACACCCCTCCTATTTTCAAATGCATTTTCTTTAATTATACTCTCATAAAATTTTTATAACAACCACAAACACGTACATATATTCGTTTTTTTAATTGTATGTTACCATACCAAGCGGCAACATTTCCTTTTTAAGTTTACTGCAAAATAAATAATACAAAAATGACAGGCAACCAGAAAGATTACCTGCCATATAAAATAATCTGTATAAAATTTTCTTTATTCAAACTCAATCGTTCCAGGTGGCTTACTCGTCAGATCATACATTACTCGATTGACACCCTTCACTTCATTAATAATTCTTGTCATTACTCTCTGCAATACTTCAAACGGAATATCCGCGCAGTCAGCAGTCATGAAATCGCTGGTGCATACGGCCCGAAGTGCAACTGCATAGTCGTAGGTACGTTCATCGCCCATAACACCAACAGAACGCATGTTGGTAAGCGCTGCAAAATACTGTCCAAGTCCTTTATCAAGACCTGCTTTTGCAATCTCCTCACGGTAGATATAGTCAGCATCCTGAACGATCTTAACCTTCTCAGCAGTTACTTCCCCAACGATACGGATTCCAAGACCCGGACCCGGGAATGGCTGACGGCTTACCAGATACTCTGGGATGCCAAGCTCACGACCCGCTTTACGAACCTCGTCCTTGAACAGGAGACGAAGCGGTTCAACAATTTCTTTGAAATCAACATAATCCGGAAGTCCGCCTACGTTGTGGTGACTCTTGATCGTTGCGGATTTTCCAAGACCGGATTCGATCACATCAGGGTAAATTGTTCCCTGTACTAAGAAGTCGACAGCGCCGATCTTCTTTGCTTCTTCCTCAAATACACGAATAAATTCTTCACCGATGATCTTACGTTTTGCTTCCGGTTCAACAACTCCTGCAAGTTTCTGGTAGAAACGATCCTGCGCATTTACACGGATGAAGTTCAGATCATATGGACCATCCGGACCAAATACTGCTTCGACTTCATCACCCTCGTTCTTACGAAGAAGTCCCTGATCGACAAATACACAAGTAAGCTGCTTGCCGACTGCCTTGGATAACAGAACGGCTGCAACCGATGAATCTACACCACCGGATAATGCACAGAGCACTTTTCCATTTCCAATCTTCTCACGCAGACTCTTAATCGTATCTTCAACGAAAGAATCCATCTTCCAGTCACCGGAACATTTACATACATCCATGACAAATGCACGAAGCATCTTCATTCCTTCTTCTGTATGCATAACCTCTGGATGGAACTGTGTTGCATACAAGTTCTTCTCTGCATTTTCCATTGCCGCAAATGGACAGTTTGGAGTCGTTGCAGTTGATACAAATCCTTCCGGTGCTTCTGCGATATAGTCGGTATGACTCATCCAGCAGATTGTTGATTTATTTACATCTTTAAACAAAATGGAATTCTTATCCACTGTTACCTCAGTTCTGCCATATTCACTGACCGGAGCAGTTGCTACCTTACCGCCGAGCACATGTGCCATCAACTGTGAACCATAACAGATTCCAAGGATTGGAATACCCAGTTCAAAAATTTCCTTGCTGTAACTTGGTGAATCAGCTTTGTATACACTATTCGGTCCACCGGTGAAAATAATGCCTTTCGGGTTCATCTTCTTGATCTCGTCAATGCTCATAGTGTACGGATGTACTTCTGCATAGACATTACATTCTCTGACCCTTCGTGCAATAAGCTGATTGTACTGACCACCAAAGTCCAGTACGATAATCAATTCCTTATTCATGAAAGTTTCTCCTTTATTTTTCTTAACCGTGCGCACTCGCAAATACTTCGTATTTCCTCTCTCGCACGGGTTTTCCTTTTCGCCGTGCACACTCGCAAATACTTCGTATTTCCTC
>ENA-UAOX01000316-UAOX01000316.1-human-gut-metagenome-genome-assembly--contig:-NODE-316-length-13026-cov-6.027060_pt1 | contig 13026 bp, 11 predicted proteins | sample MGYA00243473_ERZ654563 | MGnify/ENA primary metagenome ERZ654563 (study PRJEB26926, sample SAMN06164593) | human gut metagenome | biome: ENVO:00009003; feature: ENVO:2100002; material: ENVO:00002003...
CGAGATAGGCTCCGGTCTCGTGGGCTCGGAGATGTGTATAAGAGACAGATTACGGAGAGTTCGGCGGGGCATACGTTCCCGAAATCCTCCACAAATGTGTAGAAGAGTTGCAGAACACCTACCTCAAGGTGCTGCAAAGTGAGGACTTCAAGCGTGAATACGACCAGTTGCTGCGCGACTACGTGGGACGCCCTTCCCCACTCTACTTGGCACACCGCTTGTCCGAGAAGTACGGTTGCCGGATTTACCTCAAGCGTGAAGACCTGAACCACACCGGTGCCCACAAAATCAACAACAGCATCGGGCAGGTATTGCTGGCACGCCGCATGGGCAAGCGCCGCATCATCGCCGAAACCGGAGCCGGGCAGCACGGGGTGGCCACAGCCACCGTCTGCGCCTTGATGAACATGGAATGCATCGTCTACATGGGTAAGACCGACGTAGAGCGCCAGCGCGTCAATGTGGAGAAGATGAAGATGCTCGGCGCCACCGTCGTTCCCGTCACCAGTGGCAATATGACGTTGAAGGACGCCACCAACGAAGCCATCCGCGACTGGTGCTGCCATCCGTCGGACACCTACTACGTGATAGGTTCCACCGTCGGCCCGCATCCCTACCCCGACATGGTGGCACGCCTGCAGTCCGTCATCAGCGAAGAAATAAGGAAGCAGCTCCTTGAACACGAGGGACGCGAATGCCCCGACTACCTCATCGCCTGCGTAGGTGGAGGAAGCAATGCAGCCGGCACCATCTATCACTACGTCAACGACCCGCACGTGCAAATCGTCCTCGCCGAAGCCGGCGGAAAAGGCATTGAAACGGGAATGACAGCCGCCACCATCGCCCTCGGCAAGATGGGCATCATCCACGGCTCGCGCACCTACGTCATCCAGAACGAGGACGGACAGATAGAAGAGCCCTATTCCATCTCTGCCGGACTGGACTATCCGGGCATCGGCCCCATGCACGCCAACCTTGCCAAGCAGAAGCGTGCCATCGTCCTCGCCGTCAACGACGACGAAGCCATCCGTGCCGCCTACGAACTGACCCGGCTCGAGGGCATCATCCCCGCATTGGAAAGCGCCCACGCACTGGGTGCGCTGGAGAAGATGAGGTTCAAGCCGACGGACGTGGTGGTGCTGACGGTGTCGGGACGGGGGGATAAGGATATAGAGACGTATTTGAGTGATGAGTTATAAGTGATGAGTTATTTGAAAATACGAGATACAATGAAATAAAATACAAGATACAATGAAACAATATGATTATAAAACAATCAGCTGCACCATGCTCGGTGACTTGCATACGCCGGTGAGCACGTATCTGAAGGTGCGTGACATCTTTCCGCAGAGCGCACTTATGGAGAGTTCCGACTATCACGGCAGTGAGAACAACCGTTCGTTCATCGCTCTGTGTCCGCTGGCAAGTGTCAGCATAGACCACGGCACGGCTATCTTCCGCCTGCCGGACGACAGCCGCGAAGAGCATCCCATAACCGATGCATACCGGGTGGAGAATGCCTTGAACGATTTCCGCGCCCGCTTCCGCGTGGAGGGCGAATACAGCAATTACTGCGGACTCTACGGATACACCTCCTTCAATGCTGTCCGCTACTTCGAGAATATCCCCGTGAAGGACAGCCGCGAAGCTACCAACGATGCGCCGGACATGCTGTACATATTATATAAGTACCTCATCGTCTTCAACGACTTCAAGAATGAGATGCTGCTCCTCGAGATGCTGGCGCCCGGCGAGACCAGCGGACTGGACCAGGTACAGAAGGCCATCCATAACCGTAACTACACCGCCTACGATTTCCGCGCCGTCGGCCCCACCACCTCCCCGCTTACGGACGAGGAGCACAAGGCGAATATCCGCCGGGGCATCGCCCACTGTCTGCGCGGCGACGTTTTCCAGATAGTCCTCTCCCGCCGTTTCGAACAGCGCTTCACGGGCGACGACTTCAAGCTCTACCGTGCCCTGCGCAGCATCAACCCTTCTCCCTATTTGTTCTATTTCGACTTCGGGGGCTTCCGCATTTTCGGCTCGTCCCCCGAAACCCATTGCCGCATCGAAGGCCGCCATGCCTACATCGACCCCATTGCCGGAACCACGAAGCGCACCGGCGATGCAGAGCAGGACGCCATCAATGCCCGGTACCTGCACGACGACCCCAAAGAGAACGCCGAACACGTGATGTTGGTGGACCTTGCCCGCAACGACCTCTCCCGCAACTGCCACGATGTAAAGGTGGACTTCTATAAGGAGACGCAGTATTACAGCCATGTCATCCACCTCGTCAGCCGTGTCAGCGGAACGCTCCGCGAAGAGGCCGACCCCGTCAAGGCCTTCATCGACACCTTTCCTGCCGGTACCCTGAGCGGCGCCCCGAAAGTACGCGCCATGCAGCTCATCAGCCGGCTGGAACCGCACAACCGTGGAGCCTACGGCGGCTGCATCGGTTTCATCGGACTGAACGGCTCGCTGAACCAGGCGATTACGATTCGTACTTTTGTCAGCCGCAACGGTGTCCTCTGGTTCCAGGCAGGCGGCGGCATCGTAGCCAAGAGCAACGACGAGTACGAACTGCAAGAGGTGAACAACAAGCTCGGCGCACTGAAAAAGGCGATTGAGATGGCAGAAAAAATGTGAGTTCATGTACCATGTATAATGTACAAAGTACAATTTGCCATGCGGCGTACATTGCGCAGCTAAATGGTACATTGTACATTGTAAATAGTAAATAAATAGATGAAAACAGTTATCATAGACAATTACGACTCCTTCACCTACAACCTTGCCCATCTGGTGAAAGAGCTTGGCGCAGAAGTGGATGTGCTGCGCAACGATAAATTCCGGCTCGAAGAATTGGAGCCATACGATAAAATCATCCTCTCACCCGGCCCCGGTGTCCCCGAGGAAGCCGGACTGTTGCTGGATGTCATCCGCACCTATGCCGGACGGAAACCCATACTCGGTGTCTGTCTGGGCGAACAAGCCATCGGACAAGCGTTCGGTGGAAAGCTGGTCAATCTGGAAGAGGTGTTCCATGGGGTACAGACGGAGATAAGGAGGAAGGAGGAAGGATTAAGGATTAGGGATGAAGGATTAGGGGGAAAGGATTATGAAGGTATTTCTCTCGAAGAAGACTATATCTTCTGCGGTTTACCCAATAGGATTCCCGTCGGACGATACCACTCCTGGGTAGTGGATACGAAGGACTTTCCCGAAGCGCTGGCCATTACCGCCATCAGCCCCGAAGGACAAATCATGGCGCTGAAACATCGGGAGTATGACATACACGGCATCCAGTTCCATCCTGAATCGGTACTGACACCCGACGGAAAAACAATCGTAAAAAACTGGCTTTTCAAATGAGGCACTTCAGAAAAAGAGTAAATTCAATCGTCAAATCGTAAATCGTCAAATCGTAAATAAATAGATGAAAGCAATACTCACCCGTCTCTTCAATCACGAAGAGCTTACGTCGGAGGAGACCAAACAAATCCTCCTCAACATCACCAAGGAAATGTATCCTGAGGCGCAGATAGCAGCCTTGCTCACTGCCTTCCAGATGCGAAGCATCACTGTGGACGAGCTTATCGGTTTCCGCGAAGCACTGATGGAGACACGCCTTCCCATCGACTTCGCCCCCTATCGCCCCATCGACATTGTGGGTACGGGAGGCGACGGAAAGAACACCTTCAACATCTCCACCTGCGCTTGCTTCGTGGTGGCGGGAGCCGGCTACAAGGTTGCCAAGCACGGCAACTACGGAGCCACTTCCGTGAGCGGAGCCAGCAATGTCATCGAGCAGCACGGCGTACGCTTCACCAACAACCCCGACACACTGAAACGCAGCATGGAGGAGTGCAACATCGCCTACCTTCATGCCCAGCTTTTCAATCCGGCGATGAAGTTTGTCGGTCCCGTACGCAAGACGCTGGGAGTACGCACCTTGTTCAATCTGCTCGGCCCGTTGGTGAATCCATGCTGTCCGGCATACCAGCTGCTCGGTGTGGCAGACCTCTCGCAGATGCGCCTATACACCAACGTATTCTATAAACTCGGCATTGACTTTGCCGTGGTCAACAGCCTCGACAGCTACGACGAAATCTCCCTGACGGACGAGTTCAAGGTGATGACCCGCAACTATGAGCGCATCTACCGTCCGCAGGCCCTCGGCTTCAAGGATGCCCGTCCCGAAGAACTCTTCGGCGGCGTATGCAAGGAAGATGCCGCCCGCATCTTCGACAATATCCTTACGGGGCATGCCACACCTGCACAAACGCAATGCGTCATTGTCAACGCCGCCTTTGCCATCCAGGTGATGGAGCCGCAGAAAGAGATTGAAGAGTGCATCGCCATCGCACGCGAATCGCTGGATAGCGGACGGGCGCTGGCGACACTGAAAAAATTTATCGAGATTAATAAATGAAGCAATGAAAGATATACTGTCCGAAATCATCGCCCATAAGCAAACAGAGATTGAACTGCAAAAGCAAACCGTCTCTCTGGAACAGTTGCAGGAGCAAGCCGGAATCATCATCCGGGAGAATGCAGCCCACCGCCGCAGCATGAAGCAGGCCCTTGCCGCTTCTTCTACAGGAATCATCTCCGAGTTCAAACGCCGTTCACCCTCCAAAGGCTGGATAAACGAGGCTGCCCGGGCAGAGGAAATACCCGCCTCCTACGAAGCCGCCGGCGCCGCCGCCCTCTCCATCCTGACGGATGAGAGGTTCTTCGGCGGTACGCTGCGCGACATCCGCACGGCCCGTCCGCTCGTCCGCATCCCCATCCTGCGCAAAGACTTCATCATCGACGAGTACCAGCTTCTGCAAGCCTGCATTGTAGGTGCCGACGCCGTATTGCTCATTGCCGCCTGCCTCAGTCCGGAGCAGTGTAGCACCCTCACCGCCCAAGCCCACGAACTCGGGCTGGAGGTATTGCTCGAAATCCACAGCCCTTCGGAACTCTCCTATATAAATAAGGAGGTCGACATGGTGGGTGTCAACAACCGCAACCTCGGCTCCTTCGTCACCGATGTAGAAAACTCCTTCCGGATAGCCCGGCAACTGCGCGAAGCCACCCACGGACCGGCATCCCCGCTCCTTGTCTCCGAAAGCGGCATCTCCGACCCCGAAACCATCTGCCGCCTGCGTGCCGCCGGCTTCCGCGGTTTCCTCATCGGCGAAACCTTCATGAAAACAGCCAACCCGGGCGAAACCCTGAAAGAGTTCATCCAAGACAGTCTCTTAATTGATAATTAAAAGTTGAAAGTTGATAATTGAAAGTTGATAATTGTAAATACAAAAGTCTCTCATACAGCGTTATATCGCGCAGCCAAATTGTAAATCGTAAATAAAATGTCTCCTCTCATCAAAGTATGCGGAATGACCGAAGCAGAAAACATCCGCAATGTAGAACTGCAAGGTGTAGATATGATTGGTTTCATCTTCTACCCCAAATCTCCCCGTTGTCTGTGCCAGATGCCCGGGTATCTGCCAGCCTGCGCCAAGCGCGTCGGCGTCTTTGTCAACGAAAGTAAGGAAAACATCCTAATGTATACCGACCGTTTCGGCCTTGACTACATCCAGCTGCATGGCCATGAAGCTCCCGAATACTGCCGTTCCCTGCGCAATGCAGGCCTGCACCTCATCAAGGCTTTCTCTATCTTGCTGCCCAAGGACCTGCTTGCCGTATCTGCCTACAATGGTCTGTGCGACTACTACCTCTTCGACACCAAGACCCCGCAGTACGGCGGTTCCGGCAACCAGTTCGACTGGAACCTCCTGCACCGCTACAACGGTCCCACCCCGTTCCTGCTTAGCGGTGGCATCAACCCCTACAGCGTAAAAGCCCTCCGGGAGTTTCGCCATCCCTATTTCGCAGGTATCGACATCAACAGCCGTTTCGAAACGGCACCGGGAATAAAGGATGTGGAACGCATCTCAAACTTCCTGAAAGAACTGAAGGGAGGTATGATTTGACGATTTACTATTTACTATTTGGCTGCGCAATATACGCCGCATGGCAAATTGTACATTGTACATGGTAAATAGTAAATAGTAAATTGTCAAATAGTAAATAGTACCATGCAGCGTTATTGCGCAGCCAAATAGTAAATAGTAAATTGTAAAATAGTAAATAAAAATAGTATGTTGAACCGCATTAACCAACTTTTCCAGGACAGCCCCAAGAATCTGCTGTCCATTTACTTTTGTGCAGGCTGTCCCACCCTCGACGGTACAGCCGACGTTATCCGTGCCCTCGAAAGAAACGGAGTCAGCATGATTGAAATCGGAATTCCGTTCAGTGACCCCATGGCCGACGGCATTGTCATTCAGAACGCCGCCACCCGCGCCCTGCACAACGGCATGTCCCTCCGCCTGCTTTTCGAACAATTGCGCGACATCCGTCGCGATGTCCGCATCCCCCTCATCCTTATGGGGTACCTCAATCCCATCATGCAGTTCGGCTTCGAAGCCTTCTGCCAGAAGTGCGTGGAATGCGGCATCGATGGCGTCATCATTCCCGACCTCCCTTTCCGCGATTACGAAGAGAGTTACAAAGCCATCGCCTCGAAGTATGACATCCGTGTCATCATGCTCATCACCCCCGAAACCAGCGAAGCCCGCGTCCGCGAAATAGACGCCCACACCGACGGATTCATCTATCTGGTGTCCAGTGCCGCTACCACCGGTGCCCAAAAAGACTTCGACACCCGGAAGCAAGCCTACTTCAAGAAGATAGAGGATATGAACCTGCGCAATCCACGCATGGTAGGCTTCGGCATCAGCAACAAGCAGACATTCGATGCCGCTTGCGCCCACTCATCCGGTGCCATCATCGGCAGCCGCTTCGTCACGCTGCTCAACGAGAAGGAAGGAGATACGGAAAAGGCTATCAGGCAGTTGAAGGAAGATTTGAAACAGTGAGCTTATTCAAATTTCATACAATATATTTTTCGCAATGAAAAAATAAAAGAGACAAAATCTGCAAAGACTTGTCTCTTTTATTTTCTCCCCATCTCATATTTCACTATCTTTGTGCCCGAAAAAAGCTCTAATACGAATATCATGAAAGTCGATTGCCCTTCCGTACTATTGATTTACACTGGCGGAACTATCGGAATGATAGAAAATCCCGAGACCGGTGCGCTTGAGAACTTCAACTTCGACCAACTGCTACAGCATGTTCCCGAACTGAAGCGCTTCAACTACCGCATCTCTTCCTATCAGTTCGACCCACCGATCGACTCTTCCGACATGGAACCTTCCCTCTGGGCAAAGATTGTAAAAATCATCAACTACAACTACGACAATTTCGACGGCTTCGTCATCCTGCACGGTACCGATACGATGGCCTATACAGCCTCCGCCCTCAGTTTCATGCTCGAGAACCTTTCCAAGCCGGTCATCCTCACCGGTTCCCAGCTTCCCATCGGCACCCTGCGCACCGACGGGAAAGAGAACCTCATCACCGCCATTGAAATAGCCGCCGCCAAGCATCCGGACGGTACTCCTATCGTCCCCGAAGTGTGCATCTTCTTCGAGAACGAGCTGATGCGGGGCAACCGTACCACCAAAATCAATGCCGAGAATTTCAACGCTTTCCGCTCCTTCAACTATCCCGCACTGGCAAAGGCAGGCATCCATATCCGTTATAACGAGCACCTCATCCACCGTCCCGACCCGTCACGCCCCATGAAGCCGCACTACCTTTTCGACACCAATGTCGTAGTGCTCACCCTCTTTCCCGGCATCCAGGAAAGCATCATCAACTCCGTGCTTCATGTTCCCGGTCTGAAAGCTGTTGTCCTCAAGACCTTCGGTTCCGGCAATGCCCCCCAGAAAGAATGGTTCATCCGCCAGCTGAAAGAAGCCAGCGAACGTGGCATTGTCATCGTCAACATCACCCAATGCCAAAGTGGCGCCGTCGAGATGGGACGTTACGAAACCGGTCTGCAACTTCTCCAGGCAGGCGTCATCAGCGGCTATGACAGTACCCCCGAATGTGCCGTCACCAAACTCATGTTCCTCCTGGGGCATGGACTGGACCAAGCCGAAATCCGCCACCGCATGAATTCCGACCTGGCAGGAGAAATCACCAAGATTTAGTAAAGCGGCAATACAGAGGGCATTTAGTAATATTGATAATTTTCAAGACAAACTTGCATTATCTATCCATACAAAATCGTTAAAAAGCGTTAACCAACACGCTTTTATCCCCCATTAATAAAGCTTATTAGTTTAAATAAACGTACTTTTGCTTACAATCAAGCAAAACAAATGTAAAATATGGGAGAGAATATCCAATACAAACGCTTTCTGCCGCTTGTTATTCTTGCAATGAGTATACTGCTGCAGGGTTGTAAAGACGATGTTTTTAACCCCGAGAAAGTGAAAGCAGCCTATCAGGATAGGTTTCCGGTCAAGAACATAGACCCGGCTATGGATTGGAAAATGACTCAGCAGGTCCGGGTCAATGTTTCTGTATCCGAAGATACCGGCATCGACTACACCATACGTATTTACGACAAGAACCCCTTAATCAGCCGGTCATCTGCCAAACTGCTGGCAGAAGGCACCACCAATAATGCAACTGTATTTACTACCGTCATGGACTGCCCTTCTGTGCTGACGAGCGCTTTTGTGTGCCGCACCGATGCACACAGCCGCAACATAGTAAAATACGTATCCATCCAAAACGGTCAGCTCCACGCCGCTTTCGGCAGTTCCCCTGCAACTACACGTGCCGCATGGACACGCAGTGTCAGCATCGAGACCTATTCACCGGAAAAGTCCGAGGCGGAAATCACCGCAATGCTATCAAGTGCCGAAGAAATAAGGCCGAATACCGATTTTCAAAACGGAAAAGCCTACAAAATCTCCAAAGACAATATATATAGGAATAAAATCAGCAAGGACGGCATGGGAAGTGACAATCCGGCCATCATCATCATTGAAGGCAGCTGGGAACCCAATGGAAACAACATGACCGTTGAACGAGGCTTCGAATTCTATGTGATTGACGGAGGGGAAATCGTGATACCGGACGAGCACACCTTCACTTTAGTGCAATCCAGCCGGTTTATCGTCTACGCGGGTGGAACCATCAAAGGGAACGACATCGAATTGACCAATGCATCCGGAGGCAGCTACAACTACAATGCCGGCACTATGGAAATAGATGATTTCCATGTCAGCCAGGGAGGAGCATTCTATAATTGCGGTACTGTGCGTGTCGATGAAATGAATTTCGACAGCGGATGCAAATTCATCAACCAGGGCAAAGCCTATATCGGGAAAACCGACAGCAACATCACTATAGACAACGGATGCTATCTATATGCGGAAGAATTTGTAGGCACACTGAACATGGGAGACACCTCTTCTGCAGAGATAGAGGATTTCGGGGACCATAGCAACAATTACAACACCCAAATCACGATGGGTGACAACTCCATGATAACCGTACTTGATGAAGCAGAATTGTCACAAGCACAATTTATGGGTCCAAACAATGAATATGCACTGGTAAAAATCAATAAAATTGAAGATATAGGAAATTTCTCCAGCCAGGGAAACATTCATTATGAAGTGAAAGAAATTGACGATGATATCACCGAGGATATCTGGTGGGAAGCCAAATTCCTTGATGCCATCAAGAACACCGAAGGAACCATATCCAAATGGGGAGAATCCCCCATCACCATTCCTGCCGGAGACTGTACGGGCGAAGGCAATACTCCGGACGAGTCCGGCTCAGAAACCCCTACAGACCCGGTCTCCTATACGTACGTATTCGAAGACAACTTCCCGTTGGTAGGCGACTATGACTTCAACGACGTGGTCTTGGACGTGAAGACCTACTATCACCGCGAGAAAAAGACGAACCACATCAAGCGCATACAGCTCGACGTGACCCTTGCTGCAGCAGGAGCAAGCAAGCCGTTGGGCGTAGGGCTCCGGATTACCGGAATCAATAAATCCGATATCCGGGAAGTCAAGACCGGAGGCGACGATTCGCGTTTCCAGGAGTCATTCAACAGCTCGTACAACAAATTCAGGTACAATAACGTTACTTATATGGAAGATTCCGATCCGAGTGTCGTAATCCCCATTGCAGGCGAAGTACACAATGTATTTGGAGTCGAACCGGGTGAGATGGTAAACACCGGCATTGGAGTAACCGCCAAAGAGTATACTTATGAAGTCATTATTGAACTGACAGACCAAACTCGGACAGAGCCCCTATTCTCAAAAGACAATCTGGACTTCTTCATCTGTTATCAATATAAAAGCATGGAACAACGCATGGAAGTTCATCTTTACGAATTTTGGGGATATGGCGCCACTGCCGCCGGAACCATACAGCAAGAGAATCTTGACTTAGCGGGCAACAACACGTGGGCAATCTGCGTGCCGTATGGCTTCCGCTATCCCAAGGAAACCATCAATGTTTCACGTACTGACATCCCCGAAGCAAGCGCATATCCGGAATTCATCTATTGGGCCCAAGACAGAACCCAGTATACGGAATGGTACGAACACCCGGTAGAAGAAAATGTATATAGATAAATATAGCAAACAATTATCATAAACAATGAAACAAATATTATTTGTAGATGACAAACCTGCCATAGGCAAGGTACTCTCGGTCTATTTAGGGAAAGAGAATGAGCTGGTTTATTTCGAAGATCCCGTCAGGGCCATAGAATGGCTGAATGAGGGGAACGAACCCGCTCTCATCATTTCGGACATACGCATGCCCAAGATGACCGGCAGTGAATTCCTGGCATATCTGAAAAGCAATTCACTTTTCAAGGACATTCCGGTTGTGATGCTTTCCAGTGAAGAAAGTACCACCGAGCGCATCAACCTGCTCGAAGCCGGGGCCGAGGATTTCATACTGAAACCTTTCAATCCTATGGAGCTGAAGGCCCGCATCAAGAAATTTCTCTAAACAACAAAATCAATGGATATGTTATATTATATCTACATAGGTAGCAACCGCGTCACCATCGACCACTTGAGCAAAATTACGGGAGGCATGTTCATGGCTGTTTCATCCTGCAACAAAGCGGCGAAAGTCATCGACGGTATCCGCGAACGGTACAACACATCCATTCTTTACGAAGAAAGTACCCCTCAAAAGGACAGCCAGAACATCACTTTCCTGCACAAGCGCTTCCCCCGTGTCTACATCATCCTCATCACCGAAGGACTGCAGAAGGAACACCGCAAGCTCTATCTGCAGGCAGGTGTCAACAACACCCTTTCCCCCATGGCCAGCGAAGAGAGCCTCCTGCAAATGGTAAAATTCCTCCGGTTGCGCAAGGAGCACAAACTGCAGGAATTCAGCCAGTCACACCGTAAGATATTCAACACCTTCCACCTGCCTGTGTGGAAGCGCATATTCGACATCCTCTTTGCCGTTGCCGTACTGATTGTGCTGTCTCCCATACTCATCGCGACAGCCATAGCCATCCGCGTGGAAAGCAAGGGAAGAGTGATTTACAAGTCCCAGCGTGTGGGCAGCAACTACCAGATATTCAACTTCCTGAAGTTCCGCTCCATGTACACCAATGCCGACAAGCGCCTGAAAGAGCTGAACGCCCTCAACCAATATAAGATAGAGGAAGAGCTTACGGACGAGCAGCCCGATATCCGCTTCGACGACCTGACCGGCACTTCTGAAGAAGAGGCTACCCTGCTGATTTCGGACGATTTTGTCATCTCTGAAGAAGATTTCCTCAAAAAGAAGGCCCAAGAAAAACAGAATACGTTCGTCAAGATAGAGAACGATCCCCGTGTCACCCGCGTAGGCCGTTTCATCCGCAAGTACAGCATTGACGAACTGCCGCAGCTGTTCAACGTCCTCAAAGGAGACATGAGCATCGTGGGCAACCGCCCGCTCCCCCTCTACGAGGCCGAGCTGCTGACCAGCGACGCATATATCGAGCGCTTCATGGCCCCCGCCGGACTGACGGGACTGTGGCAAGTGGAGAAACGAGGCGGCGCCGGGAAGATGTCGGCCGAAGAGCGCAAGCAACTGGACATTAAGTACGCCCAAGAATTCTCATTCTGGCTGGACATGAAGATACTGTGCAAGACGCTGACGGCGTTTGTGCAAAAAGAGAATGTATAAAAAGATAATAGGAATTATATGGTTTTAGAGATGATAAAAAGATATATCAAGTCCATCATTTACAGTGTAATCCTTTTAGGATTGTTGGGGGTACCTTTGTCTGTGGCTGCGCAGCAGGAGTTGACACGGGAGGAGCGCATCAAGATATTGGAGCAACTCAAGATGGAGGATAAAAAAATAGAAGTCAACACATTGGGTTTAATCAGTCCGAAGACATCAATAGATATTGAGAAATTAGAATTGCCCCCTCTATCTGTCTTTCTTGATGCAGTGACAGAGAATGCGTCAGTAAAAAGAGCCCAATCCCAAGTAGAGCAACTCAAGAACCAATATCGCCTGGAAAAGCGGAACTGGTGGAACTACTTCAGACTGAACGGTAACTATTCTTACGGACGCTACAATATTATAGGCAATGCCAGTGACGAGTTCACCCCTATGTACCAGACAACCATGTCGAGTGCCCAGCACAACTTCAATGTCGGGGCCAGCTTCGGCATCACCTTAGGAGACTTGTTCAACCGACCACTGAAACTGAAAGACTACCGCTATCAGATAGAACAATTGCAATATATGCAAGAAGATGTCATGGAAGAACGGAGACTAAAGGTATTGGAAGCCTACAATGCAGTTACCGAACAATTAGCCACTATAAAAGCCAAAGCAGAAACGGCCGCCTTGTATAACGCACAGATGAAAATTTCAGAAAACAACTTCATACAAGGAGCCATTGATATCATTGCACTTTCTTTGGAACGTGCACGCCGCACCGGTGCCGTGACTAATTATGAGCAAAGCCGCGTAGCTTTACACAATTCAATCGTATTGTTAGAGATCTGTCTCTTATACACATCTGACGCTGCCGACGAATAGAGA
>ENA-UAOX01000329-UAOX01000329.1-human-gut-metagenome-genome-assembly--contig:-NODE-329-length-12767-cov-7.498899_pt1 | contig 12767 bp, 10 predicted proteins | sample MGYA00243473_ERZ654563 | MGnify/ENA primary metagenome ERZ654563 (study PRJEB26926, sample SAMN06164593) | human gut metagenome | biome: ENVO:00009003; feature: ENVO:2100002; material: ENVO:00002003...
TCTCGTGGGCTCGGAGATGTGTATAAGATACAGCTTTTATAATTCCTGTTCGTGTTTTTTCTTTGCAGTTTTCTGTACAGATGGCTGTTCCGCTGTATTCTGCTGTGCCTTCTCCTGCTTTAAGCGTTCCAGAATAGATGGCTTATGGATTCTGTCTGCTGTTTCCGGAAGTTCTTTTTCTTCTACAGCATCCCTGCTATCTGTGCTGCTTCCTTCTCTGCCAATATCCTCATCTGCCATAATCGTCTCATTACCCTTTTCATCCATGTTCAGCAGGGCATTTAACTCGGATAATCGTTCCATCTTTTCATTCAGCTCTGCTTCTTTCGGGAATGGTTTCTTTTTTACAGATCTGCTGCTCGGGCTGTTACAAATCACTATGCCTGCTGCTCCTCTTTCTTTGCAAGATAATCATTAATCTCAACTTCCAGCTCTGCAGCATCTAAACCGTGAACGGCTGCTGCTTCCTCTAATGTCTCTCCGGCTGCTGCAAGGCATCCGATACAATGCATACCTGCCGCCATAAGAATTGCAGCATTTCCTGCATCTACTGCTAAAATATCATTTATAAGCATATCTTTACTGATCTTTGCCATGTGGATATTTCCTCCTGTTTCCTGTATTCTTCATTGATTTTATGACATTTTTCGATTCCAAAAATATCTTCATTATTATAGTATACACAATTTTAATTGTCTATCCTTTTATATGAAAAAAAGCTAGGCAAACTCAAGTTAGCACAGACTAATTTTTTACAAATCACTTCATTTCACTTGATATAAAAAACTTTTTGATTTAGAATAGGTAACGAGATGTGATTATTATTACTAAAAGGAGGACAATCATATGGCATTCGTAATTGGTGATTCATGTATCGGTTGTGGTTCATGTGCAGGTTCATGCCCAGTTGGAGCTATTAGCGATAACGGTGGTGTTTTCGTTATTGATGGTTCACAGTGCATTTCATGTGGCGCATGTGCAGGTTCATGTCCTGTTGGAACAATTTCAGAGGAGTAATCCACACAGAACGTTGTTATCATAATATAGAAAAGCTGCCGGAATTGGCAGCTTTTCTTTTTATTTTATATACGGCAGAACTCAAACCTTTTGTGTAATGTCTTTGACCCCTTCTGTATATCTTTTCAATTCTACTCCTGAACATAGGAATAAAGTTCATTATTTCCCTTACTCATAGAGGCTTCATATTCTTTTCTTGACACCCGCACTTCTTCATCCAGTACAGGATCATAGTATCTGACCGCCTCACTGTTATAGCTGACGATCAATACATACCTTCCGTCATTTATCCTGCTGATAACCGGAATACCCCTGCCGATATATCCAAATACAAGATCTAATGAAATACCGGAGATATCTGCACCCGGATATTTACCGAGTACAGTGAGTGTCTCTACCGGATCTGTATACGATGCCTTCATCTCATCGTATGTCAGATCTGTAACGCCCTCATAGATCAGTGTCATATAAACGCAATCCCAAATGGAAGCTTCCACACTCTTTGAGCTCTGATGATAGATTGACGATGCAATCGTATTATACTCCTGTGTCTCTGACTGTCTGTATACGACTTCGCCATCTTTGGATACTACGATACCCGATATCTTTGTTGCCCGATTGATTGCATCTCCTGCCTTATCATAAATACCTGTCAGCCCCAGGTTATCATATACCATATATCCTGCATACTCATCTTCAACTGTAATAAGCATATCTGAGGAACGATTCGTTACAGTATTCTTCGTTATATTCAGATATGGTACATATGTCAGATAAATATTCGATGGAACCGTAAAATAAAGCTTTGATATACCACCGGATGAACTTCTTGTCACAGTCTGTATTCTTGCTACAGCATCATCTTCTTTGAAAGTGATGAAATCATCGTCTGTCTGCTTAAAATTTTCTCCTGACTTCACTCCTCTGGTCATATAGATCAGATTATCTTCAATCCGAACATCTACAATATAAGTATCGCCCTTTTCGTACTCTTTGATCTGTTCTCCATTTTCATCCACAATAAACAATTTATAAGACGGTATCTTGCTGTATACAGATTCTGCCAGTCCCGCCTTTGCAAATGATTCCTGATCCAACTGCATAGAATTATCTGCCACATCACAGATTCCATAAATCATATCTGAATTCTTAAAGCCATAACATATCAGACTCTTACCTGCACCGGAATCAAAAGTATATGTCTGTCCGGTTTTCAGATTCACCATTGTAAGAACGGAATTATCCGTACTGTTATCAGAACTGTCATATGCGATCACTTCCATATTATCTGATACATATACATGATCGAGTGATACCTGATCTATAAAATAAGATAACTGTTTCTGATCCACATTAATGCAATTCACTTTATTTCCAAGCATAAAATAAAAATTAGTACCATCATAATAGGTAAGTCTGGATACTTCATCCTTCATTGCTGCATATGGCTCATTGCATTCAGCAAATACCAGTTCAGTCACTTCCATAGTTGCAGCATCATAAGAACACAGACTGATTCCAAGCTTGCCTTCATGTGCGCCACGGTTCATATAACCATATACCGCAAACTTGATATTTCCATCATCATCCATCGATATAATGTTAATATCATAATGATCATATGTGTTTCGAACATTCTCCACATCATCCATCCAGAAACCAAATACCATAGATATCTGATTTTCAGAATAATTATACAACCACAATTGTCCATTTCTTACAAATGCGATTTTCTTATTATCTGAACTGTATTTGTAGTCTAATTTCTTATCCAGAACAATACCGATCTCATAGACATTATTCTTATTATCGACACCGGTTCTGTTGAAATATTCATCCACATACCGGTCAAAGTTCATAACCGAGATCGTACCCTCATCAGCAGATGCTTCGCCATCTCCGGAGCCTGTATCTCCGGTTGAGTCCTCTGCTCCGGCACCAGTCATATCACCGGTTTCCGCACCGACTGTCGTGTCATCCGGCTGCAGTTCTTTGTAACTCACACGATAGTATTCCCTGATAGAGTAATAATCTGTTTCTCCGTTTGAATCCTCTGTCATCGTTACATAGTCTAATTCGATCACGGCATAATTTACATCAATCTCTTTAATCTGTGGAATGATCGATGTAATACGAATCGGGTTCATTCCGCTCCAGATCAGATCCTTATAACTGCTGTTCAGATTCATATGTCCCATGGATACGCTATCATCATCCTGCCCTTTATATGCCTGCATATACGGATAGATCAGGGATGCTTCTTCATAAGTATCAAACTCAAATGTTGCAGCATTGAATTTCTGTACAAAATCAAGCAGCTCATCTGCGTGATAATTATCATTGATCACAATTCTTGTATAATATCGAACCGTTTCTTCATCCTTTCCGTCAAGCTTGAATACAAGCATATATTCTGTATCCGGCTTTATATCCATACGAATCTCGATATCAAACATCTGATAGCCGTTTTCTTCCCCATCCGATTCAAGATCACCATTCTCGATCAATGAGTCACCCGATATCGATCGAAGCTCATAGCTGTAATCTTTTGCATAACCATTCTTATCATCTACTGCAAGCCGCACCTTCTTATCATCTGTAACCGGGGTAATGCAGTCTCTGAACAGAGTGGTATCAACTACCGTTGTATAACCATGAAGGCAGTTAATATATCTGCCCTCATAGTCTACATATACTAAAGGCAATGTGGCATTCTCCATTTCCATTGCCAGATTCTTATATTGTCTATTCTGAAATTTATCAACTAAAAAAATAGTAATCACAAAGAAAACTGCCATTACTATTATTCTCATAATAAGTGTTCCTATTTTCTTCACAGGTAAAATCGTCTCCTACATCTTCTGTAGCGCTCACGTCTACAGTAAAATTCATTACAGATCAATGTTTCTATCAAATTACGCATCATACAGTTACCACAACCATTTCCCCTCGGTACATACGGAGGTTCTGATGGTGCCGCTTCCATATCCAAGTGGATATCAATATCCCGATCGGGAAGTTCCGCATAGACATCTCTTGCTATTTTACGGATAACCTCTGCATCCGGATATTCCGCAAACATCGGACTTCCGGCATATTCCAATTTATCACATTCTTCCTCTACCATTGCACTGATGCGCCGTACCCGTTCAGGGTACATCTCTTTCAGATATGCCCAGTCCTTTTCCGCACGGCTGAGATCTTCATTTGGATCATCCGGCAGGAGCAGACCTGACATACCTCTTGTCAGACTATATACATTTCCATTCTTTATCAATCCTCTTATATTCGTATCCTTACCGTCATATGGAATGTATTTGAATTCGTTCTGCATACAAATCTCCCTGTCTACAATCTTAATTACTATTAGTATATATGCAGACAGAGAGACTTATGTTACTGAAAAACTGTTTTTCTCTGAATTTAATCGCCAAATGAGATTCCAAGCGTTTTTGCCGCCAGTACAGTATCGTCATCCGGAGATACATATTTGAGCTTTCCTGCTGATTCTGATAATGGAATAGCAGTTACCATATTATCCTTGAATACAACGAGCTTTCCGAAATCCTTTGCCTTGATCAGCTCCGCAGCCTTTGCACCGAATCTGGATGAAATCACTCTGTCATATGGGCATGGGCTTCCACCTCTCTGTGTATGACCGGGAATCGCGATACGGATATCCTGTGTTGTGAACTCCTTAAGCTTGTCTGCCATCTCATATGCAACAGATGGATACGGAGAATTTGCGATTACTTCCTTTCTCTTTTTCTTTGGAAGCTCAGCAACCTCTTTGGAGATTGCTCCTTCTGCTACTGCAACGATAGTAAAGCCTTTATTGTTCTTCGTTCTCTTATCGATTGCTTCATATACTTTCTTGATATCATATGGGATCTCAGGGATCAGGATAACATCTGCGCCGCCCGCAATGCCTGCATGTAATGTGATCCATCCAACCTTGTGACCCATAATCTCTACAATAAAGATACGATTATGGGATGCTGCTGTCGTATGAATACAGTCAATCGTCTGTGTTGCCACATCAACAGCACTCTGGAAACCAAATGTCATATCGGTTCCCCAAAGATCATTATCGATCGTCTTTGGAAGACCGATTACATTTAAACCTTCCTCGCTTAACAGATTTGCTGTCTTCTGCGAACCATTTCCTCCTAATACACACAGACAATCCAGCTTCAGCTTCTTGTATGTGTCCTTCATGGATTTCACCTTATCAAGACCATCCTCTGTCGGTTCTCCCATAAGTTTAAATGGCTGTCTGGAACTACCAAGAATCGTTCCACCCTTTGTCATAATGCCTGAGAAATCATCCGGCTGCATCTTGATATACTGTGCTCTCATCAAGCCCTTATATCCATTCAGGAAACCATAAATCTCTACTTCATCAAATAACTCGTACAAACCCTTTGCTACACCACGCATGGTTGCATTCAGTGCCTGACAATCGCCGCCACTGGTAAGTAATCCAACTCGCAACATTCCTAAACACCTCTTTCGTCTTTTATATGTAAAACATTATTTAATTGTCCCTATAAATATACTCTGCCTTCTAATGCCCGAAGAAGCGTCACTTCATCAATGCATTCCAGATCTCCGCCTACCGGTACACCACTGGCTATCCTGCTCACTTTGATGCCTGCCGGCTTGACCAGCTTCGATATATACATCGCCGTTGCTTCACCTTCCGGTCCCGATCCTGTTGCAATGATCAGTTCATCTACATCTCCCTGTAACCGCTTCATCAATTCTGCGATCTTGATATCTGCCGGTCCGATTCCCAGAGATGGATTGATCACTCCATGCAGTACATGATACACACCATCATACTGATTCGTTCGTTCATATGCTGCCAGATCCCTCGGAGTCTCAACAACCATGATCACCTTATGGTTTCGATTTGCCGATCTACAGATCGGACAGAGATCACTGTCGGTAATCGTATAACAGTTATTGCAGTATCTTATCTTCTTCTTTGCATTTACGATTGAATCTGCCAGTGCCTGCACACGTTCCTCCGGCATACTGATTATGTGGAATGCCAGTCTCTGTGCTGTCTTTGCTCCGATACCCGGAAGTCTGCCAAGTTCTTCGATCAGACGGTTTACTTCACCACCATATATATCCATTAGAACGGTAAGCCTCCAAGACCCATACCGCCGGAAATCTTATTCATATTCTCCTGATAATCTTCATCCTGCATACGGAATGCTTCATTGACAGCAGAAATGATCAGATCCTCTAATGTCTCGATATCATCAGGATCAACAACTTCAGGATCCAGCTTGATCTCCATTAATTCCTTCTTACCGGAAACCTTTGCTGTAACAACTCCGCCACCTACAGAAGATTCATATATCTTGTCTTCTAATTCCTTGGTAGTTGTCTCCATCTGTTTCTGCATTCTCTGTGCCTGTTTCATTAAGTTGTTCATGTTACCAGGCATCATACCCATATTATAGCCGCCTCTTTTAGCCATTTTATATGTCCTCCTTGATTCTTAACTCTTTTTTATGTTTTTATTCATACTGAATAGCAAAATTGATTTTCGTAAGATCATTCGCCTCGATCTCCTGTGCTGCATCACTGTTCTTTGAGACAACCTTCAACTCGATCTTTACCTGTCTTCCGGTCACTTTCTCTATATGCTCCCGTAATGCTGCCATTCGTTCTTTTCCTTCAAAATAAGCGATTGCCTGCTTATTATCTTCATTCTGAACATATGCCAGATACAGACCATCCTTGGCTTCATTAATATTGATCCTTGCTTTCTCCAGAAATTTCTTCGTAATATTCTGATATCCATCCATGATGATATCCCATTGCTCTACGAACTCTCTTAATTCATTATAATTCGCTTCCGGCAGTTCTTTCTTCAGCTGTTCTGACAGTTTCTTCGATGCTGCTTCTATATCTGCTTCTCCCATTGCAGGTGCATTTCCTATCTGCATTCCTTCCTGCTTCAGTCTTGTGCAGATCTGATCCAACAATTCCTGTGATACTGCTCCGGCACCCTGCACTGTTGCTCCTGCCGATGCTGTAACACCTTCTGATACCGAGCTTCCTATACCATTGTTCCCGGCAACCACTAATCCGGCAGATCCACTCTCTAACTTCTGTTCCAGAACTCGGACCCGGTCAAGCAGCGCACTGTAATCTGTCTCCATCTCCGGTTTGCATAATTTGATCACTGCAAGCTCCAGAACGATACGCTTCTGAACCGCATATTTGATATTTGCCGATGTATCCGAGAATATATTGATATAACGAATGAGTGCATCCGTATCGATCTGTGCTGCAAGCTGTCTTAACCGCTCCAGATTCTCTGCTGACATATCAAGCTTCTGATCTGCCTCCGGTGAAACCTTCACCAGCAGTACATTTCGAAGAAACCATGTGAATTCTGATACAAACCGGGACAGCTCACGTCCCTGCCATACGACCTCATCTACCAGATCGATCGCACCGACAACATCAAGCTTTATCACACAGTCAAGCAATCTGGCAAATACATCGATATCGACTGCACCGATCGTATCCAGAACATTCTCGTATGTCAGTTCTTTGCCTATATTAAAGGCTATACACTGATCCAGAATACTAAGTGCATCTCGCATAGAGCCATCCGCCGCTTTGGCGATATAATCAACTGCTTTCTTCTCAGCTTCGATCTGCTCTCTGCCAAGCAGCTCCATCAGACGATCACTGATCGTTTCTACTGAAATCCTGCGAAATTCATACTTCTGACATCTTGATGATATCGTAATCGGAATCTTATGTGATTCTGTTGTTGCCAATATAAAGATGACATAAGCCGGTGGTTCTTCCAACGTCTTTAACAGAGCATTAAACGCTCCCTGTGTCAGCATATGAACCTCATCGATGATGTATACCTTATATTTTCCTTCCGATGGAGAATACTGAACTTCCTCACGGATCTGTCTGATATTATCTACACCATTGTTAGATGCCGCATCAATCTCGATCACATTCATGGATGATCCATCTGCGATCGCACGACATGCCGTACACTCATTACATGGACTGCCATTTATCGGATGCTCACAGTTTACTGCCTTTGCAAATAACTTAGCTATGGATGTCTTTCCGGTTCCTCTGGTTCCACAGAACAGAAATGCATGTCCGATCCTGTTATTTATGATCTGATTCTTTAGTGTTGTTACAACATGATCCTGACCCTTGACTTCTTCAAAAGTATCCGGTCTCCATTTACGATATAATGCCATATAAGACATGACGATTTCCTCCAAAATACAACTAAAGATATTATATCCGAAATGGTGATTGATAGCAATTATTAGTTTTCAAGGTGCTGGGCTTTTTCTATCCTATTTATTTTCGTTTCTTATTTCCGTTTCTACAGATCAATAATATCATGGCTGCCAAAAGAGCAGCTCCTGCTCCGATACAGGCAATCAATAAGAGGCTGGTCTGATCACCTGTCTTCGGGGTTCCTGATTCATGTATCTGTTCGGTCGTCTGAGTCGTCAATTCTGCAGTAAGCTCTTCCGTATCTTCAGTGGTTGCTTCCGTGGTATTCTCAGTTGTTATTTCGGTGCTGTTTTCGGTTGTAATTTCAGCACTGTTCTCCGTCGTTACCTCAGTACTGTTTTCGGTTGTTATCTCGGTTGTATCCTCGGTTGTATCCTCGGTCGTTGTCTCGGTTGTATTCTCGGTCGTTGTCTCGGTTGTATCCTCGGTTGTCGTCTCCGTCGTTGTTTCTACTGAAAGTATCGTCTGTCTTACTTTTTCTTCCGGATGCTCCGGTGTAAGGTGCTTATAATATATTACAGGATCAAGCGCAAAGCCTTCCGATTCCTTCACCTCCACAACCGCATACCATCCAAACGGAAGTCCTGAAAATACGCATTCTTCCTGATCTGCTGAAATCGCAACCAGACTGTCATCCGGCATACGAAATTGATTTTCCACACCACAGGAATTTAAAATCTCCGGAATTCCAATTGCTGTCAATGTCTCATTATTCGTCTGTTGTCTGAGTTTCGTCGTAAAGGTTCCGACTTTATACCGTTCATCATACGGCTGATCTTTGCCGGTTACCATATATACCTCATATACCGCACCCTCAAGTGAGAAACGGGTATCATGGTCTGTTATCTCCGGAGCTTCGCTTACTTTTTCAAGCCTTAATTCTCCGGTCTTAGCCGTATCCGCTACGGTTATCTCATACCGATAACTGCCCTCATCGTTTGAATCACGATTCTCTAAGGACATATCTACTTTTTGAGGTGTCAGATTTTTCTCAAAATATGCATTTCCCGAAATTTCGACCAGATAATAGATACCAGCCGGTAGTCCGTCTAATGTATATTCATCCTTCCTCGTAAGAGCAATCGTTGCTCCGTCGGTCGGGGCAAATCCTTTATTTATATCTGTCACCTTGCCCTTTCCATCCTCCTGTATCTCAAATTCTCCCGCATATCGAGCATCCTCCACAGAGCAACCTCCTGTCGCATCCGCCATATATAAACGATAACGGATTCCTGCAAAAGAATACTCGGATGAGTGTGCGGCATATAACTGATCGGTCGTTTTATTCACCGATAAATTAATCTTAGAATTATGAACCTGAAATTCGTACTCCGAACTTTGCGTTGTAATCTCATGATAAACAGCTTGTGCCGGACGGAATCCCCGTTCCGTTGCACTCACAGCATCCTCCACCAGCACATACCAGCCAAGCGGAAGATCATAAATATCCCGACATAATGACTGGTCAATGTCTTCGCCCTTATAATCACTCTTTATTCCAAGTGTTATTGCCTCAGATGTCAGACTGACAGGTATTCCTTTTCCCTGTGCATTTACCATATACTCGCCTATTAATATAGAACTTCCTTCTGCATCGTAGGCAGTCTTATCATTCGGAACTTTATATAGTCTGAATCGAACTCCCTTCGTCTGTGATATATCTCCAAAATATGTCTTTATCAGGCGCAATTTTCCCTTTTCCATATCTTCGCTGACAGATGCATCCACCTGAAATGTGCTGTTCTTTTTTAATGTAAAACTCTTAACTTCCGAATCAACCCGATAGCCTGTATGAACGATTCCCGCGGTATCGTATGGATAGACATTTGCATCCAGATAGCCATAGGTATTTCCTTTTGCCGCATACCATCTCGCTTTACCGTCTCCGGTATAAACGGTATCCCGTTCTCTGTAATAATAAGTATACGAACTGTCCTTTTCCAGATTCAACTTTGTCCAGTAGTATATGCATGGCGTATATTTATACTTTGTTATATAGTGTTGTCTTGCCGCCTCACTGTCAAATACTACATTTGCACCATCCTTATCCTGATATGCCTTTCCATCATAAGATACAACTATGTTTGAACCCGCTTTGTCCGTACAAGCTTTGTCAGAATAGACAGTATAGCGGATTCCTGCCATATTATAATAAGGTTCATCTGACGGAAGCCTGACGGCTGCCGGATTTACCGGATTCTTTTCTACTGTAAATGAACCATCTGTCAGACTTTTTCCCCAGTCAACAGTCATCGCAAATGTATATTCATATAAAACACCTGCAAAGCACGACTGAATCTTTTTATTATCCGGCACTACCGCATATGTAGTAAATCCATACTTCTCAGCTGCTGTCTTTGCTATCTTAGTGTTTCCCGACGTCTGAATATCTGCTGTAAACAGGAATCGATCTCCCGCTTTTAACCGCACTGTACTTCCACCTGTACAGGCTTTCCATTTGCTGTCTTTTACCGTATCATTCCATGTCACACATATCCAGAATGTCACGCCCTGACCGGAAGGAACTTTTACTGAAAAACCGTTCTCTGTTCCTCCTGACACCCGGATAACCTCCGTTCTTTTCTTCCGCTTCTGTTCAGGGGTATTATCACTGACATAAGCTGTTTCTGTTGTGCTCATATTATATGTATACTTCAATCTATTTTCTGCTGATGTCGGTGCAATATTCGTTACTACCGGACTGGGAAGCTTCCCGCCGATCATCAACTCTGCCTGTGCTCGCGTCAGCGGAGATGTCCCACTTATCGTCGCATCAGAATGACGGATTGAATTTAAAAGATTTTGAATAACAGTCTGTGACTTCTTCTCTTTATATCCCTGATATAATGCTTTTCGAATATTGCTATTCAACATGCTTCCATTATGTGCATACTGATCTGCCGCATCGTCACTATAAACGGCTGCTCTTGTTCCCCTGCGATGAACACCATCTGCCAGCGTCTCACCATACCACGGCATCTGTGCATCTTTGTCCCCACAATATACAGAAAACAGTTTGCTATAAGTATTGCCCTTATATCGTAATATTCGGTAATCCTTACAGCTGTTTTCTGCTTTCATTCTTCCAAGCCTGTATTCTTCTATGTCTGATTCTACGAGCTCCGGTAACGCCTGTACCGCTAATGCCATCTCAGCGGTTTCACCCGTTGTACTATCAGCCGTTTCCATAGCATCACTGCCTGTTGCAATAACTATCTGTCTTAGTGTCAAACCACCACCGGCAAAACTACCCAGCATTTCTGATTTGCCAAATGCATAAATCGACAAACATATACATACCAATACCACACATATTATGCCTGTTATCACCCGTCTTCTCCGGTTCCTCCGTCTTCTCCGTTTTCTTTCTTCTTTTTCAAACTTCATAGCGTCATCATTTCCTCCTCGTCTGTATAATTAATCGTCCCGGATCAACACACCCGAAACTCATAACGTTCACTTCCAAATGAAACCTCATCACCGGGGAACAACAACACCGGATACCCTTTCTTCAATGGATAATCATTGACATATGTTCCATTTGTTGACTCAATATCTTCCAATATAAAATTTGCATCTGCATAAGCAAGCTTCGCATGAACCCGGCTGATGCTCTCACCATGCAGCCGACAGTCCGCCATATCACCCCTGCCGATCAATGCCGGAATCTGTGTCACGTACACCATTTTCGGTGGAGAACCATACCCGGAAAGAGAAACAAACATCCCATATGGCTGCCCGGTATTTAACACCTGTGTATCCGCTGCATTTTCGTCCGTACATATCTCGCACGATTTATCAAATAATCGTAGCTTCTCTACATCGCTCTCAATTTCATCGTCCGTAATGTCTTCTGTTTTCTGTTCTCTAAAAGCTGTATGCTGCAAAGGTTCTTTCGGGTATTCTTCGTATATCCTGTTATCTTCTGTCCGTTTATCAATCTCTATATATGCCAGCAATTCCACAGCCAGTAATATGCATATGCCAAATAACGGTTTCGTATGTTCCACCCGTCCATATCTTCGACATTGCAAATAAGCCATTATGACCCCAGCTAAAAATGTCAGAATCATACCACCTATAATCAAGCTCTTATATATATTCCATTGATGTCGCATACTGATTCCCGCCCTGCTTCCTAAGTCGCTCAGGCTACTCTCTTCGATACTTACCTGATCTTCCGATTCCGAATCTTCCCTGCTCATATTCCAGACAGCTTCCATATCCCTGCAAACATCATCTATCTGAGATCCGCCCCCTTTTTTCTCTGCATATCCGATTCCCGACATTTGAAAGGAACCATCACATGATAAGATCCGATCAAGTTCTGTCCCTAACTCTTCCGGATCAACATATTCTTCGACTATTTTCTGATACAGATCATACACCTTATCCTGTCTCTTATACACATCTCCGAGCCCACGAGACCGGAGCCTATCTCG
>ENA-UAOX01000342-UAOX01000342.1-human-gut-metagenome-genome-assembly--contig:-NODE-342-length-12597-cov-8.333918_pt1 | contig 12597 bp, 10 predicted proteins | sample MGYA00243473_ERZ654563 | MGnify/ENA primary metagenome ERZ654563 (study PRJEB26926, sample SAMN06164593) | human gut metagenome | biome: ENVO:00009003; feature: ENVO:2100002; material: ENVO:00002003...
GATAGGCTCCGGTCTCGTGGGCTCGGAGATGTGTATAAGAGACAGATATTATTATGTATGATGCGTCAGACCCATTTTATATGGTTATGCAGAAATACAATATGAAAAGAGGAAATACTATGATAAAGGCTGGTATTATTGGAGCCACCGGATATGCCGGAGCAGAGCTCGTGAGAATTTTGATGAATCATAAAGAGGTAGAGATTGCATGGTATGGCTCACGAAGCTATGTGGATGAGAATTATGCCGATATCTATGGAAATATGTTTCAGATAGTTGATGCAAAGTGCATGGATGACAATATGGAGGAGCTTGCAGAGTCGGTTGATGTGATTTTCACTGCGACCCCACAGGGCTTTTTGGCAGGCGTGCTCACTGAGGATATATTAAGTAAGGTAAAGATTGTCGATCTGTCAGCGGACTTCCGTATCAAGGATGTAGCCACATATGAGAAATGGTACAAGATTGAGCACAAGTCGCCGCAGTTTATTGATGAGGCTGTATATGGTCTGTGTGAGATAAACAGGGACAAGGTCACAAAGGAGACAAGGCTTGTTGCAAATCCTGGCTGCTATACCACATGCTCCATCCTTACAGCTTATCCGCTTGTGAAGGAGGGACTTATTGACACAGATACACTTATCGTCGATGCAAAGTCAGGCACATCAGGCGCAGGACGTGGTGCAAAGACACCTAATCTGTTTTGTGAAGTAAATGAGAGCATGAAGGCATATGGCGTTGCCTCACACAGACATACCCCTGAGATAGAGGAACAGCTTGGATATGCGGCAGGAAAAGAAATTCTTATCAACTTTACTCCGCATCTTGTTCCGATGAACAGAGGAATCCTCGCTACAGAGTATGCGACACTTAAGAAAAAACCTGATGGAACACTTCCTACATATGATGAGATTAAGGCAGTTTACGATAAGTATTATGCAAATGAGAAGTTTGTCAGAGTGCTCAAAAAGGGTGTCTGCCCTGAGACAAAGTGGGTTGAGGGCAGCAACTATGTGGATGTAAACTTTGTGATTGATGAGAGGACCGGCAGAATTATTATGATGGGTGCTCTTGACAATCTGGTAAAGGGTGCTGCAGGACAGGCGGTTCAGAATATGAATCTGTTATTTGGCTTCGATGAGGCAGAGGGACTCAATATGGTTCCTATGTTCCCGTAATAATTAATAATAGGAAAGTAATTATCAGAAAGATGCATTATAATGCTGATAGTTATATAAAAATATAAGGATGATTTAATAAAATGAGTAATGAGAATAAATATGAAATAAGGGTTATGACGATAGATGATTATGACGAGGTGTACAGTCTCTGGCAGACCATCCACGGCTTTGGAATCCGTTCTATTGACGACTCAAGAGAGGGAGTCCTTAGATTTCTTAAGAGAAATCCGACTACGAGTGTTGTAGCGGTAGAAGATGGAAAGATAGTTGGAGCGATACTCTGCGGACACGATGGCAGAAGAGGCTGCCTGTATCATGTATGCGTGGATGAGCATTACAGGAAGTGCGGCATCGGGAAGAGTATGGTGGTTGCCTGCATGAGAGCACTTCAGGCAGAGCATATCAACAAGGTGTCAATCATAGCCTTCAAGGTGAATGAGCTGGGAAACCACTTCTGGAAGGAAGAGGGATGGACATTCAGAGAAGACTTAAATTACTATGATTTCACACTTAACGAAGAAAATATAACAAGATTTAACAAATAAGGAGCAGTACAATGGCAGATAAGAACATGGAACAGGTAATGGAAAAGGCACAGGTGCTCATAGAGGCACTTCCGTATATACAGAGATTTAACAGAAAGATTATCGTTGTAAAGTACGGCGGATCTGCAATGGTTGACGAACAGCTTAAAAAGCAGGTGATCCAGGATGTCACACTTCTCAAGCTGGTCGGCTTCAAGCCTATCATCGTACATGGCGGCGGCAAGGAAATCAGCAAATGGGTAGGAAAGGTCGGTATGGAGCCTGTATTTGTAAACGGACTCAGAAAGACTGATGCCGATACAATGGAGATTGCCGAGATGGTACTGAATAAGGTAAACAAATCTCTCGTTACACTTGTTGAGGAGCTTGGTGTGCAGGCTGTCGGAGTAAGCGGCAAGGACGGAGGTCTCTTAAAGGTTAAGAAAAAGTATTCAAACGGAGAGGATATAGGCTTTGTAGGTGAAATCACCGATGTCAATCCAAAAATTCTTTATGACCTGCTCGAGAAGGATTTTCTTCCAATTGTGTGTCCAATCGGTCTTGATGACGAATACAATACATACAATATCAATGCAGATGATGCAGCATGTGCTATCGCAAGAGCAGTTTCAGCAGAAAAGCTTGCATTCCTCACGGATATCGAGGGTGTATACAAGGACCCTTCAGATAAGAATACACTTATTTCAGAGCTTACAGTCTCAGATGCAAAGAAGCTTATAGGTGATGGCTTTATCGGCGGAGGCATGCTTCCTAAGCTCAACAACTGCATAGATGCCATTGATAACGGAGTTTCAAGAGTACATATTCTTGATGGACGTATCGCGCACTGCTTACTGCTTGAGATATTCACAAACAGAGGAATCGGAACAGCTATTCTTGGAGATTCGGAGGAGAAATTTAACAATGAGCAATAATATGGATAAACAGTCATACATTGATGAGGCAGAAAAGGAGCTTCTTCACACCTACAACAGATTTTCACTTGTACTTGATCACGGCGAGGGAGTACATCTTTATGATACAGATGGCAATGCATATCTGGACTTCGCTGCAGGAATAGCCGTATGTGCACTTGGATACAGCAATGAGCACCACAAGGAGGCATTAAAGGCACAGGTTGATAAGCTTTTACATACATCAAACCTCTACTACAATGCGCCTGTCATCGAGGCGGCAGACAAGGTGCTTAATGCAAGTAAAATGGACCGTATTTTCTTTACAAACAGTGGTACAGAGGCTATTGAGGGAGCTATCAAGGCTGCAAAGAAATATGCCTTTACAAGAGACGGCCATGCAGGTCATGAGATAATTGCCATGAACCATTCCTTCCACGGAAGAAGCATCGGAGCGCTTTCTGTCACCGGCAATGCACATTATCAGGAGCCGTTTGAGCCACTTATGCCGGGCGTTAAATTTGCAGATTTCAATGATTTAGAGAGCGTTAAGGCTCAGGTGACAGACAAAACCTGCGCCATTATTATGGAAACTATTCAGGGTGAGGGTGGTATTTACCCGGCAAAGAAGGAGTTTATCGAGGGAGTGAGAGCTCTCTGCGATGAAAAGGATATTCTTCTTATTCTTGACGAGATACAGTGCGGCATGGGCAGAAGTGGCGAAATGTTCGCATGGCAGAACTATGATGTGAAGCCTGATATCATGACCTGTGCGAAGGCACTCGGCTGTGGTGTGCCTGTTGGTGCATTTCTTATGACACAGAGGGTGGCAGACAAATCCCTTGCACCGGGAGACCATGGCACCACATACGGCGGCAATCCGTTCGTAGGAGCTGCAGTAAGTGCAGTGTTTGATGAGTTTAAGCGTCTTGATATAGTAAGCCATGTAAAGGAGGTTGCACCTTACCTGGAGAAGAGGCTTGATGAGCTTGTTGCAAAATTCGACTGTCTCACAGCCAGAAGGGGTATGGGACTCATGCAGGGCGTGGAGTGCAGCCTTCCTGTAGGAAAGGTCTCAGCAGAGGCTTTAAATCAAGGCCTTATAGTCATTACGGCAGGCAGCAATGTGCTTAGATTTGTGCCTCCTCTTGTTATCGAAAAGAGTGATGTTGACGAAATGATAGAAAAACTTGAAACAACACTTGTAATACTGTCAAAAAGTCTGTAAAATAAAGAGGACATCGATTTCTCCTTTGAGGTTATGATATTAATCAAAGGAGACCATATGAAAAAAATAATATTAATAAGTGCGTTTATTTTAACAATAGCGTTTGGCCTTTGCGGCTGTAAAAAGGATGATGCCACAGTTCATTTTGCTTCTGAAACGGAGCAGACTGCTGTGGTTTCAAGTGATGTAAACAGACAGACTGCTGATTCCAAGGAGAAGAAAGCTTCATCCGATGGAGAACAGGAGCAGAAGGTAAAAGACACAGCAGATGACACTGATGAATCTACTGAGTGGTGCGTCTATATCTGTGGTCAGGTTGCCAATCCCGGTGTATACAGAGTAAAGCCGGGCGCGAGAGTTTGTGAGCTCGTTGATATGGCAGGAGGCATGCTGGATACAGCTGACAAAAGCTTTTGGAATCTGGCATCAGAGCTGTATGATGGGCAGATGCTGTATTTCCCGACTGTAGAGGAGCTTAAGTCGGATCACATACCTGAGGGCACATATACCACCGGCATAGATGGCTCGCTGATGAAGGGCGGCGCTGAGGAGCATATAGGCGTAAAGGATGGCAAGCTCAATATCAATACCGCAACTGTCGAGCAGCTAATGGCTCTTTCCGGAATTGGTGAGAGCAAGGCAAAGAGTATTATTGAAGATCGTGCCAAAAATGGATTGTTTTCTTCGATTGAGGATATCACGAGGGTGTCTGGCATCGGTGAAGCGATGTTTAATAAAATAAAAGATGATATAACAGTAAATTAGGAGTGTATAAATGGCAAAAAAAGTGCTGGTCGTTGACGACGAAAAGTTAATTGTAAAAGGAATACGTTTCAGTCTGCTGCAGGATGGCATGGAGGTAGACTGCGCATATGACGGTGAGGAGGCCTTAAATATGGCGAAGGCCAATTCATATGATATGATTCTTTTAGATGTCATGCTTCCAAAGATGGATGGCTTTGAGGTGTGTCAGGCAATAAGGGAGTTTTCTGATGTCCCGATTGTCATGCTCACTGCAAAGGGTGATGACATGGACAAAATTTTAGGACTTGAGTACGGCGCTGATGACTATATCACAAAGCCATTTAATATTCTTGAGGTAAAGGCCAGAATCAAGGCAATCATGCGGCGCACTTCACCGGAACGCGTACCACAGGTACAGTCATCTGTAATTGAAAAGGGTGATATCAAGCTCGACTGTGACAGCAGACGTCTGTTTATAAATGATAATGAAATCAATTTGACAGCAAGAGAGTTTGAACTGCTCGAGATTCTGATCAAAAATGAAAATAAAGTGTACAGTAGGGAGAGCCTTTTAAAGATTGTATGGGGCGAGGATTACCCGGGTGACGTGCGTACGGTTGATGTGCATGTCAGACGTCTTCGTGAAAAGATTGAGGCAAATCCAAGCGAGCCGAAGTACGTTCATACCAAGTGGGGTGTGGGATATTACTACAACCAGAAGTAATACTTTCAGAAAGGTTCTAAAATGTTTAAGAGTAAAGTACATTTTGCATTTTATAAGAGTCTGAAATCCAGGCTGATTTTCATGATTTTTGTTCTCGTTCTGGTACCGGAGGTGGTGCTGTGCTTCGGCATACTTAACACCTACGAGTCCAGAGCGGTTTCAATCCGCGAAAGTGAAGTGCTTAGTCAGGCAAAGATTCTCGCAAACAAGATATCAACAAGTAAATACTTTGATAAGGATGGTAGTGACTTGAGCAATATTGATGCTCAGATTGACACTCTTACTACTATATATGAGGGTCGTGTGCTCATAGTTGACAAGCATTTTAAGATTATTAAGGATACGTACAATTTAGATGATGGCAATACTATTGTCTCAGAGGAGGTTATCAAGACCTTCTCTGCTTCAGAGATTACGAACTATGATTCTAAAAACCACTATATCGAGCTTTCTGTTCCGATAAGCAATCCAAACGACAAGGATTCAAAGATAGAGGGAGCACTTGTTGTAAGTGTGTCGACGGACAATATATCGCTAAATATGTCGTATCTGACACAGATTGCGGTGACGGTTGCCATTATCGCAGGTGCGGTGGTGCTCTTTTTTGGTGTGCTTGTGCTTTTGCACCTTTTTGTTCCGATTAAGAAGCTTTCTGACGAGATATCAGACATTAAGGATGGCTTTGGAAAAGAGCAGCTGGATGTAGATGACTATGCGGAGACTGCTATAATAAGCAGGAATTTTAATGAGCTGATGAGCGGAATGAAGGTCATGGATGAGTCAAGACAGGAGTTTGTATCGAATGTGTCACATGAGCTCAAGACACCTCTTACTTCCATGAAGGTACTCGCAGATTCCATCAACAGCATGGGTGATGAGGCTCCGATTGAGATGTACAGGGAGTTCATGGGAGATATCACAAGCGAGATAGACAGAGAGACAAAGATAATAAATGACCTGTTATCACTGGTCAAGATGGATAAGTCGGCTGCCACGCTGAATATCGAGAGTGTTAATATCAATGACCTGCTCGAGCAGATTATGAAGAGACTTCAGCCGATTGCTGACAAGCAGCAGGTGGAGCTTGTACTCGAGAGCTTCAGACCGGTAACTGCAGAGATAGATGAGGTGAAGTTGACGCTTGCTTTTACAAACCTCATTGAGAATGCCATCAAGTACAATGATAACGAGACAGGTGGCTATGTTCATGTATCCTTAAATGCGGACCATCAGTATTTCTATCTGAAGGTGGAGGACAACGGTATAGGTATACCGGAGGAGTCCTTAGAGCACATCTATGAGAGATTTTATCGCGTGGACAAGTCGCATTCGAGAGAGATTGGCGGTACAGGTCTGGGACTTGCCATTACAAGAAGCTCTATTCTTATGCATAGGGGAGCTATAAAGGCTCACAGTGTGATGGGAGAGGGCACTACCTTTGATGTGCGTATACCGCTCAACTATATTGTATAGGAGGCTTGACGTGAAAAGAATAATTATATTCGTGCTCACTGCAGTAATTCTGCTTTCCATGGGCGGCTGCACAAAGAAAAAAGCAGACAATACGGTTGAGGTGTTTTGTCTGAATATGGATGTTACGAGCAGCGTGCCGGAGTCATATGTGCTTAGAAGCAAAAACTCAGATGTGGACAAGCAGGTGGATGAGCTTCTAGGAAGACTGCAGGATAAGCCTGAAGACTCAAGACTGCGCAAGGCAATTCCGGATGAGGTGTCTGTGAGAGGTCATGACGAGAAAAACTATAACTGCACTGTGGATTTCAGCAAGGAGTATTATGACCTTACGGCTGCGCAGGAGGTACTTTTGAGAGCTTCTGTAGTCCGCACGCTCACACAGCTGGATAGTATTTCATATGTGACATTTACCGTAAACAGTATTCCTCTTGTGGACTCGGATGATGAGATTGTTGGTAGAATGGGTGCTGATGATTTTGTTGAGAATCCGGGTGAGCAGATTAATACAAGTGTAAAGGAGACACTAACGCTTTATTTTGCTGACAAGGATGGTACAGGGCTTGAAAAACAGACCAGAGTGATACATTACAGCTCAAATATAGCGCTTGAAAAGCTTGTTGTTGAGCAGCTTATTGAGGGACCGAAGGGCTCTAAGCTCAAGGCAACTCTTCCGGGCACAACAAAGCTTATCAATGTGTCTGTGGCAGATAGAATATGCTATCTGAACTTTGACTCTTCATTCAGAAATACTATTGACAATAAGCTGACAGAGGATGTGGTGCTGTATTCGATAGTTAATTCACTCACCTCACTTCCTACTGTGGACAAGGTACAGATCTCGCTTGACGGTGAGAATGACGGCATGCTGCTTTATAATTACAAGCTAAGCGACATGTATGAGTTTAATAAGGATATAGTGGATTCTGATGATTCCACGGAAAAAACTGAAAAATAGAATAGATTGGATTAGATTAGGAGGAGAAGAGTATTAGTAAAAGACCGATGTTTTTATTTGCGTTGGTCTATACTGCAGGAACTGTTTCAGGTATGTATGGCAGGGGCTTTGGCTTTTTGGTTTTTGCCATGCTGGTTGTGGCTTTAATAGCTGAGTGTGTGGTGTCTAAGGGCAGTTTTTCCGGTATCGGGCGCATAGTTGTTTTGCTTATCCTGATATCGTCAGCTGTTTTTGCAACAGCACAATTCAGATACGCTTCAGTGGATGAAAACCGTGACAGCTATATGCAGTATATGACAGATGAAAAATCTGTCATCGTCTGGGGGAAGATTTATAAAACTGAATACAAGTATTTCTCATACAGGTATTATATGACGGACTGCGTAGTGCAGCCCGGGTACGGCAAGGCTTTTGGCAGAAAAATATCCTGTGGTGATGTCGTGGTATACTGTGACAGCAAAAGCGCACATCTGGGCGATTATATGAAAGCTAACGGCAAGATAGGCTTGTTTAAGTCTGCAACCAATGAGGGAGAGTTTGACAGAGCGCGCTTTTACCGCTCGCAGGGAATTGATTTTTCGGTGAATGCAGACAGTATTAAGACAAGCGCCGGTAAACATGCATGGTATTACCACAGACTTGAAAAACTTCGTGATACGTTGTCAGCTTCACTTCTTGAGGTGACTGATGAGACAACGGCAGGAGTGCTTTCGTCCATGCTGCTTGGAGACAAGTCGTATCTGGATGATGAGATAAAGGATTTATACCAGGTCAGTGGTATTTCACATATACTGGCTATTTCCGGACTTCATATTTCTATAGTTGGCATGGCCTTTTACAAGCTTCTCAGAAAAAGAAGGGTGAGCTATACAGCGGCATTTGTCTGTTCTGCGGCACTTATACTAAGTTATGCTGTTATGACAGGAAATGCCGTGTCCACAAGGCGTGCCGTGGGGATGTTCATACTTACAATGCTTGCGGCAGCTTTAGGCAGATGCACAGATATGCTCAATTCTCTTGGCATCATGGTCATTTACCTGCTGTGGGACAATCCTATGGTTTTGGGATATGCCGGATTTGTGTTTTCGGTAGGGGCGATACTTGCAATAGGTATTGTGACGCCTGTGATGAGTGCTCCTAAGGGCGGGAAATTCTGGGCATCAGTATCCATACAGCTTCCGATGCTTCCGGTTGTGGCTATGAACTATTATGAGCTGCCTCTTTTTGCAGTGTTTGTAAATCTCATTGTGATACCGGCTTTACCTGTCGTATTTATTTCGGGGCTGCTTGCGTCTGCCGCAGGATACTTTGGCGTGATGCCCGGCAAACTGCTGGTGTTTCCTGCATTTGCGGTGTTAAAGCTCTATGAGGTGCTTTGCGGTCTTGTTATGAAGCTTCCGGGGGCAACGGTTATCACAGGAGCTCCTGATGGATACAGGATTTTCCTTTTTTATGCTGTTATGAGTGGCTTTTTGGTGGTATTTTCGCTTAAAAAACGTGCCACAGAGTGTGGCTCAAAAGAAAAAGGCCAAATCCTTTACAGTGTCCAAAGAGTGGTGTGTACAGCAGTCCTGCTTGCAATTTTGCTTGTGAAGCCAAAAACTGCTGCGCAGCTTGATATACTTGATGTGGGGCAGGGAGATGGCATATTTTACCGCTTTGAGTCAGGCACATGCATCTTTATTGATGGAGGAAGCTCTGACCGAAAACAGCTTGGCGATAATGTGATTATGCCGTTTCTTAAGTATAACGGCATACAGAGTATATCATACTGGTTTGTTTCACATGCAGACAGTGATCATATAAGCGGATTGTCTGAGGTGATAGACAGTGGGTATACTATAGAGCATATAGTTGTGGCAGAAGCGGCGGCTAAAGAGGAAGCTATGGAGGAGCTGCTTTTTAAAGCTAAGGAAGCAGGAATTGATATATGCCTTATGTCAAAGGGGGATTCGATTGAAATAAATGATGCATCAGGTTCGCGCAGTACTGCAAATGAAGAAGCTGATGGTATCATGTGCCTGTATCCGGGGCCTTATGATACTGCCTTAGACAGAAACGATATGTGTCTTGTGCTGAAGCTCACGGATGGCAGGTTTAGTGGTATTTTCGGCGGAGATATATCATCTGAGGTAGAAAAGAAGCTTGTTAATGAGTATGGGGATGAGCTTTCTGTGGATTTTTACAAGGCAAATCATCATGGTTCCAGGTATTCAGGCTCTGCAGACTGGATTGAGGCTTTAAGCCCAAGGTGGGCTGCAGTATCATGTGCGGCAGAAAACCGCTATGGACATCCGGCTGATGAAGCCATGGATAGGCTTATGGATGCAAAGTGCCGTATTTTATACACAATGCAAAGTGGTCAGATTAAGTATAAAGAGAGTACTATATATGAAAACAATAGACAATGATATAAAAGCAGGAGATTTCAAAAAGGTTTATCTGCTGTATGGACAGGAGAGATACCTCATAAAACAGTACAGGGACAAGCTGATAAAGGCTATGGTCAGTGAGGGCGACAGCATGAACTTTTCATCGTTTGAGGGCGATGGAATCAACCAGAAGGAGATAATTGACCTGGCGGAGACACTTCCGTTTTTTGCGGATAAAAGAGTGATTCTTATAGAGGATGCAGGCATTTTTTCAAAGGCAGGCGATGAGCTTGGAGAGTATTTAAAGGATTCACCTGAGAGCACGCACTTTATATTTGTTGAGAAGAGCGTTGATAAGCGCTCAAAGCTTTATAAGGCGGCAGCCAAGTGCGGTAATCCTGTGGAGTTCAAGGAACAGACGGATGAGACACTTGCCAGATGGATAGGAATGAGGATTAGAAAAGATGGAAAGGGCATGAGTCAGGCTGCCTACAACAGCTTTATAGAAAAAACCGGTACAGATATGGAAAATATCGACAAGGAGCTTGAGAAGCTGCTGTGCTACTGTATGGACAAGGACGTGATTGAGCTTTCGGATGTTGAGACTGTAACGACAGAGCAGATCACAAACAAGGTGTTTGAGATGGTTGATGCGATTGCATCACACAAACAAAAGCGTGCGCTTGAGCTGTATTACGATCTGCTGGCACTTAAAGAGCCGGCCATGCGTATTATGTATCTTATATCGCGCCAGTTCAATATACTGATGAATGTGAAAGCCATGACAAATAAGGGCTTTGGCAACAAGGATATAGCATCAAAGGCCGGATGTCCGGAGTGGGCGGTGCGCAAATATCAGGCGCAGTGCAGGGCCTATTCGCTGGATGATTTAAAGAGGGCTGTGAGAGATGGTGTGGCATATGAGGAGGCTGTTAAGACCGGCAGGATGAATGACCAGATGGCTGTGGAGCTTTTTATAGTGCAGTACTCTGCAGATATGACCGGCACTCATGCGACAGGCAGTAAATGATATAACGCAAATATATATAAAAAACAGATAAAAAACAAATAAAAAAACCCATCGGTATGACGGCACCGATGGGTTTATTATTTATTGCTATATAGTAATTAAGCTAATCCGTTAACAAGCTTTGTTAAACGAGATACTTTTCTGGCTGCGTTGTTCTTGTGGAAGATACCCTTTGAACCAGCGCTTGCGATAACAGAAGTTGCATCCTTTAATGCAGCCTCAGCAGCAGCCTTATCATTTGCAGCTACAGCAGCCTCAACCTTCTTGATTGCTGTCTTAACTCCTGATTTGATTGCTTTATTTCTTGCAGCCTTAGTTTCTGTTACTAAAATTCTCTTTTTTGCTGATTTAATGTTAGCCAACTCGTACACCTCCAAATATTTAATCTAATGTATGCCAAAACAGACACGGACGCTTTGGCACAAACATACTAGAATATAATATGTCAACCTTTCTGCTCTGTCAATACATATTTTGAAAAAAATTGCAAAAAATTAACATATATGTGATTTTGGAATATCATACAGGGGAGGTGTATTGATTTGTCGGCTGATAAATGGTGTGCAAGAACTGATCTGGCGCTTGAGACGCAGGAGAGCCTTAAAAAGGCAAACACAGATATGAGAGGTGTGAATTTCTCTGAAAAAAAGCTGGATAATGGAATCATAGTCAGTGTAGTGACAATTGACTCAGAAAATGCAGTCAGGGCTACAGGCCGTCCTAAAGGAAAATATGTGACAATTGAGGCTGCTATGCTGTCCGAGGGAGATGAGGAGTGCTGTCAGGCTGTGACAAGGGAGCTTTCAAGAGAGCTTAAGAGCTTTGTAAAGGCTGTCTGTGACAAGCGTATATATGCGGCACTTGTTGTCGGACTTGGAAACAGAAATGTAACTCCTGATGCGCTTGGGCCAAGATGCGTTGACAGCTTGTTTATCACCCGCCATATAGTAAAGGAATATGGCAGGTATGCGTTTAGCAACGAGAATGTAAACAGTGTGTGCGGCCTCGTGCCTGGCGTGATGGCTCAGACAGGCATGGAGTGCCTTGAGATAATAAAGGGTGTGGTGAGCGAGGTGAAACCTGATTTTGTTGTGACAATTGATGCACTTGCGGCACGCAGTACAAAGAGGCTGGGCTGTACAATACAGCTGACGGATACAGGCATAGTGCCTGGAAGCGGGGTAGGAAACCACAGGGACGGTATTAACCATGACAATCTCGGAGTGCCTGTTATCGCAATTGGTATTCCGACAGTCATTGATGCGGTGACCATTGTTTCAGATGCGGTAAATGCCAGCCGGGAGAACACCGCAAAGCTCATGTCGCCTAAGTTAAACGGCATGTTTGTGACGCCGAAGGATATTGACGAGACGGTTAAGAGACTGGCAGGGCTTTTGGATAGTGTCAAATGACCTATGAAAAAACTGAGCAAAAGAAAAAGGCTCAGATGAA
>ENA-UAOX01000351-UAOX01000351.1-human-gut-metagenome-genome-assembly--contig:-NODE-351-length-12361-cov-9.200146_pt1 | contig 12361 bp, 10 predicted proteins | sample MGYA00243473_ERZ654563 | MGnify/ENA primary metagenome ERZ654563 (study PRJEB26926, sample SAMN06164593) | human gut metagenome | biome: ENVO:00009003; feature: ENVO:2100002; material: ENVO:00002003...
GAGACAGTCTCTCATTATGACCGTTTCTTCAAGATTATTTTTATTCATTTTGTCCATTTCTTCAAAGTGTTTTTTGCTTAATTTGACCTTTTCTTCAAAACTATTTTTACTCATTTTGTCCGTTTCTTCAAGATTATTTTTGCTTAATTTGACCTTTTCTTCAAAACTATTTTCGCCCAATTTATCCGTTTCTTCAAGATTTTACTTTATTTATAAACAAAAAAACAGCACGACTATTCCCTTTATCCAGAAATAAATCGTGCCATCTTATCTTTTATCTTATCTGTGTTATAATCCTAATTATTCTCTGCTCTCGCCATAGCAATCTGCTCCGGTGTTATAGGCAGCTCATAGAACCTCTTTCCTGCTGCGTGGCTTAGTGCATCTGTCACAGCCGGAAGTGGCGTGTTAATTACAACCTCTCCTATTGACTTAGCACCAAATGGTCCAGCATCCTCAAAGCTGCTTTCAAACTCAACATTAATATGTCCAATATCCATTCTTGATGGTATCTTATATTGCAGGAATGAGTTCTCATAAAGCTTTCCTTTATCAGAATATGTGATATTTTCAGACATTGCCATACCAATTCCCTGAAGGATTCCACCTTCTGCCTGAACCCTTGCAAGATTAGGATTAACTGGTGTTCCACAGTCAACGCATGCATCATATTCCACAACTCTGCTCTCGCCTGTAACAAGGTCAACCTCAACCTCAGCTGCACCTACCATATATGGTGGTGGGGAAATAGGTGATGTATGTGTATTAGTAACAGTAAGTGCCATATCATTGCCACACATTGAAGCTGTTGCGATATCACAAAGACCTACCGATGCACCATTGTGCTCTCCAGCCTCACATCTTACACAGCTTCCGTCAAATGTAACCTCACTCTTATCACAGCCTATAAGCTTAGCTCCAAGCTTTTCGATTCTGCTTCTTAGCTCTAAGGCACAGTTCTCAACTGCCTTTCCAGTAACGTATGTTGTACTTGATGCATATGAGCCTGAATCATAAGGTGATATATCAGTATCAGCACCGAATACACTTATGTCATCAGTACTGCACTCAAGCACCTCCGCAGCAATCTGTGCAAGTATTGTATCACAACCTGTTCCCATATCAGCTGCACCGATATTCATTGTATACACGCCCTCATCATTAAGCTTAAGTGTGGCACTTCCCACATCCACGCCTGATATACCAGAGCCCTGCATAGCCATGCCCATTCCGACAAAACGTGCCTTCGTATCAGATATCTTTCTCATAGGATACTTCTCATCCCATTTAATCATCTCTTTAACCTTTTCTAAGCATCTGTCAAGTGCACAGCTTGTATTTACCTGACCATAGTAAGCAGGCATTACATCGCCCTCCTTAACTATGTTTTTAAATCTTATTTCAAAAGGATCCATATGCAGCTTATCAGCAAGCTCATTTACAGCAGATTCAACGGCAAAAAGCCCCTGTGTGGCACCATAACCTCTGTACGCTCCTGCTGACATAACATTCGTGTATACAACATCACTTACAAAACGGAATGCCTCTGCCTTTCCGTATAATGGTATTGACTTGTGTCCTGAAAGGCCTACTGTCGTTGGTCCATGCTCCCCATAAGCTCCTGTGTTAGACAGAGTATATAAATCTATTCCTTTTACGATACCATCCTTAGTTGCACCGAGCCTTACATGCATCTGCATCTCATGTCTTGGAGATGAAGCTGATAATGACTCTTCCCTTGAGAATATAATCATAGCTGGCTTCTTAGTCTTCCATGTGACAAATGCCGGATATATTTCTGAAACTGAGGTCTGCTTTGCGCCAAAACCACCACCTATTCTAGGCTTTGTAACACGTATCTTTGATGGAGATATTCCAAGTGCGTGCGATATGATTCTTCTGCAATGAAATACTATCTGTGTAGAGCTTACAACATGAAGTCTTCCATAAGTATCGATTGTACAGAATGTCCTGAAGGTCTCCATCATACTCTGCTGGCACGCCTTTGTGTGATATGTCCTGTCAATTACAATATCACAGCTCTCAAGCACCCTATCTATATCACCATTACTACACTCATCATGTGCACATAGATTTCTTTTATTATCAGCTCCGACAGGACACAATGCTTCCCAGTTATCCTCCGGATGAACAAGTATCTCATTATCCTTTGCCTTAGTAAAGTCAAGTACTGGTTCAAGCACCTCATACTCTGCCTTAATAAGCTTCATCGCCTTATCAACACAGCGTTCATCCACTCCCGCAACAATCGCAACCGGATCACCTATGAATCTTACATGTTTATCAAGAATAAGCCTGTCATAAGGACTTGGCTCAGGATACGTCTGACCGGCACAGGTAAAACGCTTCATATTCTGGTCAACATCCTTATATGTATATATTGCCTCTATACCAGGTACCTTCATTGCAATATCTGTATTAATGCTCTTAACATACGCATTGGCATATGGAGAACGCAGAAGCTTTACAACAAGACAATCCTTTGGTGCAATATCATCTGTATATACCGGTTTTCCAAGAAGCAGCTCCATTGCATCTTTTTTTCTTACTGCTTTATTAACTGACTTCATTACTTCACCTCCTCTGCTATATTTTCTTTATTTTCTACATTTACTTCCTTCGCCTTTTTTGCCCTGAGATAATCCAGAATTCCTCTTAACTGGCCTTCATATCCTGAACATCTGCACAGATTTCCCGAAAGGAATTCCTTTATCTCAGCTTCATCAGGGTAAGGATTCTCCCTAAAAAGTGCAATAGCATTCATAACAAAGCCCGGGTTACAGAAGCCACACTGCTCTGCTCCCTGGTCAGCTATAAATGTAACGAACTCTGCGGCCTCATCCTGTAAACCTTCAAGCGTTGTAACGCTGCATTTATCTGCTCTTACAGCAAGAACCGAACATGAAAGTACAGGTTTATCGTTAAGAAATACCGTACACAGTCCGCAGTTAGAAGTCTCACAGCCACATTTTACACTATAACAGCCATGCTCCCTCACGAAATCATAAAGAGTCATATCGCAGGCCACATCTGCCTTGACTGACTTTCCATTTAACTTAATATCTACTAACATATATTCTCCAATCCATACACTAATAATTTACAGCCCTTAATGCTCTCTTAGTAAGCTCTTCTGCCAGATGGCTTCTGTATTCAGCACTTCCACGCATATTACTCTCTGTAGAAACATTTTCCCTTACATATCTGGCGAAGCTCTCTATAGTCTCATCATTTACTCCGCCCTTAAGAATACCTTCCTTATCTTCTACAACAACAGCTCTTCCCGGTCTTGCACCTATGCATATATTATATTCACCTGAACCGCTAAAGCCCACGCCAGCACAGGTAAGAACCGGAAGGTCTGTTTCTGTTATTCTTACTGCCTCATAAAACATCTTAACTGGCTTTTTCTTAACTATAATGCTTACAATAATATCCCTGTCATAGCTCTGGGCCGCATACTCCTTTAGGGAAACTATTCCACCCTTATATAACTCCACATATGAGTCAAGTCCTATTAATAATGTAAGAACATCAGAAAATCCATATCTTCCATATATGCTTCCGCCAACTGTCGCTAGATTTCTAAACTGCACCCCAACAATATGCCTTAGTGCTTCCTTAGCGCAGCCATTGGTATACTCATTAAAGCCCTTATGGTTTTCTAACTGTCTTAGTGATGTCATGCATCCAATCTTAAATTCTTCATCTGTCTCTTCAATCTTATCGAGTCCCAGTCCTGACATGTCAATCGCGGTATTGATTCTGTTATCACCCATACGCATCCACATCATGCCGCCGACAATTCTGTTAGCCTTCTTCTGGTTAAGCTCGTAGGCCTCTTCAATACTTTCTACTTTTTTATAATTCTGTATATTAAGCATAAAAACTCCTCATTTTGATCATACTTATGCCAGAAATAAAAGTCCCGCTGTACAGCTTAAACAACCTTTAACCTTTTTTCTGACCGTTTCTTAATTACATTATAATATAACTATACTGACTTGTAAAAGCCTTGTCAATCTGATAAAATTCATTCGCACACTTCTTTTAACTGTTGCTATAAGATATATTCTGTTCAACATAAATGAGTGTGTTAAAACAAAGTAGAAATGAGGATAATTATGAAGAATTTTAAAAGATTAACCGCTTTAGTTCTTGCAGTGCTCATGCTTATATCAACTGTAGCATGTGGCAGTTCTGCTGCAAACGACAGTACTACACAGGCTGCTTCAACATCAGCCTTTGATGTCATGTCCCAATTCAACGAGATAGGCACAAGCTACCCTCTTACTGTTACCGACCAGGCTGGACGAACAGTAACTTTTGAAAAAGCACCTGAAAAGATTGCTTCATCTTACTATATCTCTACAAGTCTTCTCCTTGCACTTGGATTAAAGGATAAGCTTGTAGGAATTGAAGCTAAGGCTAATACAAGAAACATCTATAAGCTTGCAGCTCCATCCATCGTTAGTCTTCCTAATATGGGAACAGCCAAAGAATTCAACACAGAAGCCTGTGTTGCAGCCGCACCTGATGTTGTATTCCTTCCTATGAAGTTAAAAAAAGCTGCAGATACACTCGAAAGTCTTGGTATCAAGGCTGTCGTTGTTAATCCTGAGGATGCAACGCTCCTTAAGGAATGTATAACACTTGTTGGTAAAATAACTAACACAATTGGACGCTCTGATGCACTTAACAATTCCATTGATACATTTTTAGCTGATAATAAAGCCAAGCTTGCAGGTGAAAGCACTCCTTTAGTATATCTTGCAGGCAACAGCTCTGTTCTTTCAACAGCCGGAAGCAAGATGTATCAGAACACATTACTTACCAATGCAGGCGGAAAGAATGCAGCCTCTGAGCTCACAGATACTTACTGGGCAAATGTTTCATATGAACAGCTTCTTGCCTGGAACCCTGATTACATCATAATAGCTGCCGATGCAACTTACTCAGTAGATGATGTTCTAAATGATGCTAATCTTGCAGACTGCAATGCTGTTAAGAATAAAAAGGTTGTAAAGCTCCCTGGTGATATAGAAGCCTGGGATTCACCTGTACCAGCAAGCTTCTTAGGAAGCATATATATTGCCTCTGTTCTTCATCCAGAAAAGGTTACTAAGGATTTCTATGAAGAATGTGTAACTAAATTCTATGAAAGCTTTTATGGATTCACACCTGCTAAATAAGGATGATTTATGTTCAAAAACACTTATAATTACCGGAACAAAATTATACTTTTATCAGCCATACAGGTACTGCTTCTTCTGGCAGTACTTGTATGGTCTGTCATTACCGGACAATACCCACTCACATTAAAGGGCTTACTGTCTGGTGATACTATGTCTATTATGGTCTTTAAAAGGCTCAGGCTTCCCCGTGCCCTTATGGGTGTTATCGGCGGTTTTGGGCTTTCAATATCAGGTTATATATATCAGCTTATATTTAAAAACCCTCTGGCTTCTCCCGATATCGTTGGCGTTTCCTCTGGTGCAAGTGCAGGTGCTGCTCTTGCAATAGTTGCGGTTTCTGCTTCTGTTCCAGTCATCTCCATATCTGCATTTATCGGAGCTGTAACAGCCCTCATAATAACTCTGCTTACGGCTTATCTTGTCCCTGGCAGAAACAGTTATACTATCGTGCTTGCCGGTATAGCTATTCATTCTGTGGCACAGACTATACTTATGTTTCTAAAGCTTGCTGCAGATCCTGAAAAACAGCTTGCTTCAATCGAATACTGGATTATGGGAAGCCTTAATGGTATTTCAAGGGACAGCCTTGCTATTCCGTTCCTCACAACACTTGCCGGCTTTATTATAATGGCTATGTTATACAGACAGGTTCTCATTCTCTCTACAAGCGAAGAGGAAGCTGTATCACTAGGTGTAAATGTAGCAATTCTGCGTTTTATTATATTAATGCTTGCTACTCTTATCGTATCATCAATAATATGTGTTACAGGGCTTATAAGCTTTATCGGACTTATTGCACCTCATATTGCCAGACTGCTTACAAAGCGTAATGACATATTCACATATATAACAAGCGGCTTAACAGGGGCTATTTTACTGACACTTGCCGATATACTGGCAAGAAGTGTATCCACATCTGAGCTGCCAGTCAGTATATTTACTTCACTTCTGGGCGCTCCGCTGCTTATCATTCTGCTTATCAGGGCTAATAAAAAGGAGGGGTTATGATATCTGATTTATTCAATACTACATTTTCCGCAGCCGGAATATCCGTATATTACGGCAACAACTGTGCAGTTGATAACGTAAGCTTTGACCTTATGCCAGGACAGCTTAATGCTGTTATAGGCAATAACGGCTGTGGTAAAACCTCTCTTATTAAGGCCATTATGGGACTTATAAAGCACAATGGTCAATGTCAGCTTAATGAACACCTGCTTGAAAACCTCTCTGTTAAAAAAAAGGCCCAGCTGATAAGCTACATTCCCCAAAGAAACAATCTTACCATAAGCATGACCGTCAGGGATGTATGTCTGCTTGGCTTCAATCCTCATATGCACATACTTGGAGGCTACACCACAGATATGATAAAACGTGCCGATAAAGCTATTGATATGGTTGGACTTAATGGTTTATACGAATCCGACTTTTTAGCCTTAAGTGAGGGACAGAAGCAGTTATGTATTCTGGCACGTACCATAATAGAAGCTGCACCTCTGCTGCTTCTTGATGAACCGGATAGTGCACTTGATTTTTCTAACCGTCATCTGCTTATGCAGCACATAAGAAGCATTGTATCTGATGGAAGATGCGCACTTATGTGTATTCATAGTCCCGAGCTTGCTTTGGAATACTGCGATAATATATTTCTTATGAAAGCCGGAACAATACTTACCAGCATTAATACTCATACCGACTCCCTTGATATTATTAACGAAAAGCTGTCTCTTATATATGATAATATTAATGTTATTGAATGTACCGATATCCACCATAAAACACACCGCGTAGTTGTGGCATTATAGGCCTTTACTGCAGATAATATGTCTATTTATACCAGACACGCCTACGTTATAAAAGCATTTACTGAAATGAGGTGACTTAATCTATGGATAATTGTTATTTAGACGCTCTGGCTGTAATTACATTTTTTAAGATGTCAGATAAAAAACATCTTTTTATTACCGGAGACCGGGGAAGTGGCAAATCATATCTGTTAAACAGCATTTTAAACCAGACTAAAGACGCTACGGATATGTCTGATTTTTTCAATTTCAATTATCTGCTAAGCCGCAGAACGGACACCCCAGAAGTTGTTATTAAATCCAATCTTATAGATGATGGAAAAGAATATGTGATTGGAATACCACGTACACTCACTCCTGTTTCCCCTAAAAAAGGCAACAATATGACCATTGTAGAGGATGGTTTTATTAACTGCGCCTGTCCTGCCATTAAGAAGCATCTTATGACATCTGCTGATAGTATATTTGTTATTGACGAGCTTGGTTATCTGGAAAGCTCCTGTATCCCTTTTCAGGAGAACATTAAAAGTCTTCTTGATAACTCACGCGTATTAGCTGTCATCAGAAAACAATCCACAGAATTTCTTGACAGTATTAAAAGCAGAGCTGATGTACTTTTAATCGATATTGATAATATATTCAGCTCTATTTCCTGCATTATTATGGCATCCGGTATGTCAAAAAGATTCGGTACCAACAAGCTTTTAGCTGCCTTTAACAAAAACACTCTCTTTGAAAATGCGATAAATATAAGCCGCTTTGTCAGCTTTGGTAAAACTCTTGCCGTAACCCGTCATGATGAGCTTGTACAGATATGTGAACGGGAACATATACATTGCATTAAACACAATATGCCTTACAGAAATGATATGGTACGTCTTGGTGTTTCACATATTCTAAGGGAAACCCACAAACACAAAAGCTGCTGCACCCAAGGGATATTGTTTCTTCCATCAGACCAGCCGCTTATCACTAAGACAAGCCTTCAGCTGCTGTGCCTTTTATTTATTTACTACAACAACAGTTATTTTGCTTGTAACAGCACAGATAAATCCAGCAATGCCAATAATAATCATTTCAATAATAATAAGATATGCCGTCTTGCTTTTAATGGAACTCCTGGTGCTCCTGTAATATTCCCAGCCAGCTATTATGATGAACTGATGAATCTTCCACAGGGCAAGGGTGGAGGCTTTATTGCAAAAAAACATCCTGCACAGGTTGTTTTAGTTCCTGCACAGGATGAATATGAATTATATGATATTGATACTCCAAACGACCTTATTCGTCTTTCCAAGTATACTGACTAATTGCTGTACCTTATTTAGTTACAGCCTTTTCCTTTATTGTTGCTGCTTCTTCTGAAACAACTTCTTTAACTGTTTCCTCAGCTTTATCCTTAGGAAGAATTATGTTAAGTAATATCGCTACAAATGCTGCTGGAACAATACCTGACTCACCAAACATAAGCTGTACTGCCTGTGGTGTATGTGCAAGGATTGCAGGGCTTACACCCATACCATAGCCTACACCCAATGCAACAGATACAATAGAAAGTCTTCTTGCATCAAGTGGCTCCTTGGTAATAAGCTGTATTCCACTAACAATAATTGATGAGAACATCATAACTGCCGCACCACCAAGTACTGACTGTGGCATAATTGATATTAAGGCTCCAAGCTTAGGAATAAGACCACATAATATAAGGAATACCGCACCAGATGCAAGTGCAATGCTGTTAACAACCTTAGTCATTGCAACAAGACCAACATTCTGGCTGAATGATGTATTAGGAAGCACACCGAAAAGTGCTGCAAGCGATGAACCTAAACCATCACACATAACTCCGCCTGAAAGCTCTTTATCTGTCGCTTCTCTTCCTACTCCACCGACCATAACACCAGATATATCTCCAACAGTTTCTACTGCTGTTACCACAAACATAACAAGCACCGGAAGTATTGCTCTTAAATCAAACACAGGCTTGACTGGCATAAACTTAGGAATCGCAATCCACTTAGCTTCTGCAACCTTATTCCAGTTAAGTACCCATGACTTAGTATATTCAACTCCATCAGCAGTAACCGCTGTATGTGGAAGCACACAGCCCATAATAGCTGCTACAATATAACCAACAATAATTCCAATCAGTATAGATGATGAACTAAGATATCCCTTTGTCCAGTGCTTAACGAATAATATAACAACAAGCACAATAAATGCCAGAAACAGATTCTCTAGTGAGCCAAAGTCCTTAGCTCCATTTCCACCACCGAATGAATTGATACCAACTGAAATAAGTGACAATCCAATAGAAAGCACAACCGTTCCTGTTACAACTGATGGGAAAAATCTTCTTAACGGCTTAATAAATGCACCAAGCACAGTTTCAAAAAGACCACCTATAATGGAAGCACCCATAATAGCACCATAGGCTAATATTCCGCCACCCATAACCTTTGTTATACTGCTGAACACTCCGATAAATCCTGAGCTCGTACCCATAATAATAGGCACCTTTCCTCCAACAGGTCCTACTGAAAATAACTGTATAAGCGTTACAATACCTGCTATAATCATAGCATTCTGTAAAAGTGCAACCTGAATGGATGCATACTCGCTTCCTGCACCAATACCACATGCTCCTGTAATAATAAGCAACGGTGTAAGATTTCCTACAAACATTGCCATAACGTGCTGAAGTCCAAGTGGTATCGCCTGTTTTAATGAAAGCTTTCCATTAAAATCATATGCCTCAGGCATAAGTTCTTTTATCTTTTTCATATATCCTCCGGTAAATTAACCATAATCTATCTGTTATTAATCTCATATGAATAAGGTCTAGGGAAAATCATTATGCAAGTACTTGATTTTCCTTAGACCTTCCTTCTGTATGACTAATGACCCGCGTTCATTATCTCTGTACATCAAATGATGCATTATTCATAAGCCTCTTAATCTGGCCAACGCTTGTGATGTTAGTATCGCCGCGGATAGCGTGCTTCATTACTGAAGAAGCTACTGCGAAGTTGACGATATCTTCGTGCTTCCAGTCATTCTGCATAAGAGCATAGATAAGACCAGAAGAGAATGCATCTCCACCACCAACACGGTCAACAATCTCAAAGTTGAGTGTCTTGCTTTCGTAAGTCTTTCCGTCAGCATAGTAGAAAGCCTTAAGAGAGTTATTACTTCCTGAATGAACATAACGTACTGTTCTTGCAATTGCCTTCATATGGTACTGCTCATCAATAGCCTTAAACACTCTGTCCATATCCTCAAATGATGGATCCATAGTAAGACCATCCTTAACATCTGTACCATCTGCATTGTATACATGGATAGGCTCAATACCTATAAGTACATCTACATATGGAAGATATTTGCTGAGTACATCCCTTGCAGTTTCAAAAGACCATAATGTACTTCTGAAATTAGGATCAAAGCTTACTGTAAGTCCAAGCTTCTTAGCTGCCTTGATAGCCTTATCTATAAGACGACGGCAGTTATATGAAAGAGCTGGTGTGATGCCGCTTAAGTGTAACCAGTCATAATCCTTTAAAATATTCTCAAAATCTACATCCTTATAATCATATTCAGCAAACGCTGAGCTTCCTCTATCATATATTACCTGTGAAGGTCTTACTGAAACACCCTCCTCAAGATAGTAAAGTCCCATTCTTCCGTCAGCCTTGATAATATGCTTAGTATGTACATCGTTAGCCTTTAGGTAATTAATACAAGACTTACCAAGATCTGTATTAGGTAATACAGTAAAAAATGTTGAGTCAACACCAAGATTAGCTAAGGAAACTGCTACATTCGCCTCTGCTCCACCATAATTAACGATGAAATTGTGAGTTGTAACTATCTTCTCATAGTTAGGTGGTGATAATCTTAACATCAATTCGCCAATTGCTATGAACTTCATATGTGCCTCCATCTATAATTAAACTATTAAACCTAATATTAAGTAATATTTTATATACATTAACAATAAACTGCATTTATTGCTCTGTCGAAAAATAATACTCCATTAAATGATACTACGCAGCCAATAAAAATGCAAACTGTATTTTTTTAGCTTACTGTAACCTGCATTGACTTAACACACTTTCAAATATATAATTTATGCAAGAATGGAGGATTATCATATGAATTCACCTCAGAAAGATGCTGTAAAAGGTGGCGGAATTAAAACATTAACCAGTCTGCCACATATCTATGCTATTGTTTTAATGGGATTATTTACATTTATTTTTTTAAGTGTTGAATATATGTTTGTAAATGAGCTTTCTCTTCTTGTATCAGAACAAAAAGCCACTCTTTCACAGAATTATGTACTTGGTGTCAGTACAGCAGGTTTTTTATTATATCCTCTGCTTAAACATTTCTTAAGCAGGAGGCTTCAAAACATTCTGATGATTTTAGCAGGCTTGCTCTCTGTTTTTTTAACAATACTCATTACATGCAGTAAGTCATTTGAATATATATTTCACGGAGGAATTATTCTTTTTATACTTCTTGGTCTTGTTGGAAGTAATGTATACTATGTATCTGCATGTATGATTAAAAACCGTCATTTGGCAAAAACTGTCGGAATCTCATATTTTTTTGGCATCCTGCTTCAGTTTATAAACCATAATGCTATTCATATAAAGATCATACAGCTTGTTATATTGTCAGCATCTATGCTGATACTTTTTATCTTATTAATAGGAAATGAACATATTTTTAACCGGTATAGCTGGTATAACACCAGCAAAGATACTACTGACAATATGACCACAAAAAATACAGACAATAATGTATATAAAAATAGCGATAAAAAAACAGATAAAAATATAATAAAATATAATAAGCATAGCATTCCTTTATTTATTAGTATTGTAGCCCTTGTAATGCTGATGGCATGCTTATTCAGCACTCTTGATAGTGCAGTAACGCTTATCCATTCTGATGGAAGCATCGATATTGGGCAGGGTGCCAGAATTCTGCTGCCTCTCAGCGGCCTTGCTGCCGGCTTTATATTCGACATTAACAATAGAAAATATACCGGAATCATAATGTACTGCATAATGATTCTTTCAACCATGTGTATTGTGCTGCTTGAATTTTCCAAGCCTTTTACAGTTGTACTTATCGTTTTCTATCTGTCCGCTGGATTTTTTGCTGTTTTCTTTACATCAGAATTCATGGAGCTTTCCTGGTATGTCCGAATTCCTGAGCTTTGGGCAGGAATGGGACGTGCTGTTAACAATATTACAGCTGCTGTTATTGCCGGCTTTGTTTTACAGCTGCTTTCATCTGATAATAATCTTTTAAAGATTATTCTTATAC
>ENA-UAOX01000373-UAOX01000373.1-human-gut-metagenome-genome-assembly--contig:-NODE-373-length-11983-cov-4.805248_pt1 | contig 11983 bp, 9 predicted proteins | sample MGYA00243473_ERZ654563 | MGnify/ENA primary metagenome ERZ654563 (study PRJEB26926, sample SAMN06164593) | human gut metagenome | biome: ENVO:00009003; feature: ENVO:2100002; material: ENVO:00002003...
GATCTACACCTCTCTATTCGTCGGCAGCGTCAGATGTGTATAAGAGACAGAAAAGAAAGTAGAGAACTGGGCCTGTCAGGAAGGCGGTCGCATCATCCTCATAACCGACAACGGTTTCGGCACCAACTACACTCCCAAAGGTATGCTTCATACCCTCTGCTCCGAAGGCCGGTTGCTGATAATAGCCCCTACCGTGCACCGCACCACCTCCATAGCTCTTGACCGCGCCACTTGCATGAAGATGAACGCCCTGGCCGAAACCGTAGCAGCCTATTCCCTCCACCGGCTGTGATTAGATAATTTTCGGAGGAAATTCGTGTTTATATAAATGGACTAAGACAAAGGAAAGAAGATGGGCGTATGTTATCTGCAGGTAGAGGGGCTGACCAAGAGTTACGGCGACAGGGTGCTGTTCGGCGACATCAGCTTCGGCATAGACCAGGGCGAGAAAGTGGGGCTTGTGGCACGTAACGGCACGGGCAAATCCACCTTCCTGGACATACTGACAGGGCGCGAATCGCCCGACTCCGGCTCGGTGATATGGCGCAACGGCATCCGCGTGGGCTATCTGGAGCAGCAGCCTCCCCTCGACTCGGAACTGAACGCCGTGGACTACGCCACGCCCGACTGCCCCGCCGGACTCACGCCCGGCGAATGGAACGGCCGCGACATGGCACGCCAAATGCTGGGTCAGTTCGGCATCGACGACATGACGCTACCCGTCTGCAAGCTCTCCGGCGGCCAGGCCAAGCGTGTGGCGCTGGCCAAGGTGCTGCTGACCGAGCCGGACATGATTATCCTGGACGAGCCCACCAACCACCTTGACATCGAGATTGTGGAATGGCTGGAGGATTACCTGCAGCGCCGCAAGGTGACGCTGCTGATGGTGACGCACGACCGTTGGACCCTGGACCGCGTATGCGACCACATCATCGAGATCGAGGACGAGACCCTGTACAGCTACGACGGCAACTACGACTACTACATACAGAAGCGCACCGAGCGGATGGAGAACCGCGAGGCGGAATTGGGGCGTGTGCGCAACCTGCTGCGCGGCGAGCTGGACTGGATGCGCCGCCAGCCGCAGGCCCGTGGCTCGAAAGCCAAATACCGCATCGACAACTTCTACGACCTGGAGGCCCGCAGCCATTCCGCCGGCCCGGAGAAGGACGTGCGCCTGGACGTGAAGGCCGGATACATCGGCTCCAAGATATTCGAGGCCAAGAACGTATGCAAGGCGTTCGGCGACAAGGTTATACTTAAAGACTGGAGCTATACCTTCGCCCGCTATGAGAAGGTGGGCGTGGTGGGACCCAACGGCGTGGGCAAGTCCACGTTCATCAAGATACTTCTGAACCGACTGCAGCCCGATTCGGGCAGCATCGACACGGGCCAGACCGTGAAATGGGGCTATTATAGCCAGGAAGGAATCACCGGCTTTGACGAGAACGCCAAGGTGATAGACGCCGTGCGCACCATCACCGACCGTGTGCGCATCGACGACAAGACCACGCTGACGGCCCAGCAGTTTCTGACCCGCTTCCTGTTCACGCCCAAGGACCAGCAGAAATTCATCCACAAGCTCAGCGGCGGCGAGCGGCGCCGTCTGTACTTAGCCACCGTGCTGATGCAGGAGCCCAACTTCCTGGTGCTGGACGAGCCGACCAACGACCTGGACATCATGACGCTGGCCGTGCTGGAGGATTACCTTGCGAACTTCAAGGGATGCGTCATCGTGGTGAGCCACGACCGATACTTCCTGGACCGTGTGGCCCAGCATCTGTTCGTGTTCAAGGGCGACGGCGAGATAAAGGACTTTCCCGGCGACTATTCCACCTACCGCCATTGCGTGGCGCAGGAACGCGCCGCCAAGCGCAGCGAAGCCGCAGCCGCCGACCCCGCAAAGAAGGCACAGAAGCAGAACCGCCCCCGCACCGAGCAGAAACGCAAGATGTCGTTCAAGGAACGGCGCGAATACGAGCAACTGCAGACACGCCTGGAGCAGCTGGGCGCCGAACGCGCCGAATTAGAGGCGTCCATGAACTCCGGCACGCTGACACACGAAGAGCTGTCCGCAGCCGGTGTCCGCATCCAGCAGATCATCGACGAAACGGACAGCTCCGAATTCCGCCTCCTCGAGCTGATGGAACTCGAGGACTAATCTTTTCAATCTCTTTTAATAGAATACTTTACTGGGCCTTGGTGAAATTGAGGCCCAGTTCTATCTTCGTGGTCTGGTCGAGCAAGGCGGGCAGCGCGTCGTAGAGGGCCATGATGGCTGTGGCATACTGGGCCAGGGAGGTGTTGTGCTGTACTAAGTCGGCTATGATTCCGCGCATGGCGGGATTGGACAGCACCGGTACGATCACCTGCTTCAACAGCGGCACCAGCACCTCGCTGCCGAGATACAGCTGCATTCCGTCGCCCTGACGGACGCACGCCATCGGCAATCCCTCGGCCAGCATCGGCGACATATTCTTCACGATACCTTCCAGCAACTGAAGCAGGGTGCCTTCTTCGGCACGGCTCGCTTTGCCGAACGGGTTGTCGGGGATATTCGGGTCGCGGTTGGTGTTGTTCAGAAGCACGAGGCTCAGTATATCGGTGGGATTGGCATACAGCCTGACGGCATTGTCGCTCAGAGGCACGTACGTGAACGTGCATCGGGGCGCGGTGATGAACCGCGAGGCCCCGTTGGCCGTCTGCAGATACGTGACGGGCATACAGCCGTCCGCCGCCATCCCCACGGTGCGCAGACCGTTGGCTATGACCTGTGTCAGCGACATCTCGGCCGTGCCGTTATATACAGGTATGAACGGAGTGTTTACAAGAATCCGCAGCACATCCTGAATGCCATACTGAGTACCCGGCAACTGGATGGGCAGCTTCGTCTCCCACACTATATGGAAGGGCTGACTGTCGGCCAGCGGATTCGTAGGAGCGGCCACAGGTTTCCACGCCCCTCCGGCAAATGTCTGGTTCTTGAGACGCACATCCTCAAACTCGCCCTCGAACTTGTTGTTGTCGAAGTCTCCCTCCAGGCGGTAGGTCACGAAGTCGGTCTCGCCCGTGTAGTCGAAATCCCAGTCGTTGCCGTCGTGGGTCACGGGCACCGTGATGTCGAGTTTCGGAGTGCCGGGCAGTACGCCGGGACCGTCAAGTTCCGGCAGGTCCTTGAACGCGGCGTTGAGCGTGCCGAGATTCACCTTGGAATAGAACGACATGCTGACGTCACGGCCCGAAGCCGGAGCCACGTCCACCGATTTGCCGGCCAGTCCGGAGTCGTTATATTCCAGGTCCAGCACATTGAGGCCGGTGTACGTACGGGACTGAATCTGGTCGAGATCCACGTCCTTATTGTTGTCGTCCTTGTCGCAGGCGACAAACAAAACGGGGCTCAGCAAGAGCCCTAGTAATTGTAATTTCTTCATAGCAATCAATTCATACAATGGAGCCTATCAATCCGGTCCATAGCACCGGACCGGTCAGCCCGGGTAGTCCACGCATGCACGGCAATCGATGTGACCGCGTATTATGTCCACGCACGCCACGTGGGCGGGATGGGCGCTGTAAGCGGCGATATCCTCCGGCGAGTCTGCCTCGGCTGTAAGAATAACGTCAAAAGTCTCCGCAGGGTTGACGTTCAGCCCCGTTTCCATCGATTTTAACTCCGGAATAATCTCCGGAAGCTTCATCAGCGCCTCGGCGAACTTGGCCGCCAGCTCCTTCCGCTCCGCGTCCGTACCTTTCAGCCGGAACATAACCGTATGCTTCATGTCATTAATTATAAAGTCGTTCGCGGGCGGCTGCTACCTTCTCGTCCTCCACGTAGTCGTCGTAGTCCATCATCTTGTCGATGATGCCGTGAGGCGTCAGCTCGATGATGCGGTTGCAGACGGTCTGGATGAACTCGTGGTCGTGGCTGGCCATCAGGATGACGCCCTTGAAGTTCTGCAGCGTGTTGTTGAACGCCTGAATCGACTCCAGGTCCAGATGGTTGGTGGGCGAATCGAGCACCAGGGTGTTGGCGTCCGTCAGCATCATGCGCGCTATCATGCAGCGTATCTTCTCGCCTCCGGACAGCACCGACGCCTTCTTCAGCACCTCCTCGCCGCTGAACAGCATCTTGCCGAGGAAGCCTTTCAGATATATCTCCGAGCTGTCGGACGAGTACTGGCACAGCCAGTCCACCAAGTTCAGGTCGGTCTGGAAGAACGCCGAGTTGTCGAGCGGCAGATACGCGCTGGTGATGGTCTGACCCCAGTCATAGGTGCCGGCATCGGCCTGACGCTTGCCGTTGATTATCTCGAACAGGGCGGTCATGGCACGCGGGTCGCGGCTCAGGAACGCCACCTTGTCGCCCTTCTCTATCTGGAAGTTGACGTCGTCGAACAGCACCTCGCCGTCCACGCTGGCCTTCAGGCCCTTCACCTCCAAGATCTTGTTGCCTACCTCGCGGCATGGCGTGAAGATGATGCCCGGATAGCGGCGCGACGACGGCTGTATCTCCTCCACGTTCAGCTTCTCCAGCATCTTCTTGCGGCTGGTGGTCTGCTTGGACTTGGCCACGTTGGCGCTGAAGCGGCGTATGAATTCCAGCAGCTCCTTGCGCTTCTCCTCGGCCTTCTTGTTGGCGGCCTGCTGCTGACGCAGGGCCAACTGCGACGACTGGTACCAGAAATCGTAGTTGCCGGCAAACAGCGATATCTTGTTATAGTCTATGTCGAGAGTGTGTGTGCTGATGGCGTTGAGGAAGTGACGGTCGTGGCTTACCACCAGCACCGTATGCTCAAAGTTGGAGAGGTACTCTTCCAGCCAAGTCACGGTCTCCATATCCAAGTCATTGGTAGGCTCGTCCAGCAGCAAGTTATCAGGATTTCCATAGAGAGCTTGCGCCAGCATGACACGCACCTTTTCTTTGTTGTTCAACTCACCCATCAACAGATAATGCTTGTCTTCCTTGATACCCAAACCACTCAACAAGGCGGCAGCATCGCTTTCGGCATTCCAGCCGTCCAACTCGGCAAATTTCTCTTCCAATTCGGAAACCTTCAGTCCATCCTCGTCTGTGAAATCCTCTTTGGCATACAGCACTTCACGCTGCTTCATGATATCCCACAACACCGTGTGTCCCATCATCACCGTGTCCATCACCGTAAAAGCATCCCACTTGAAATGGTCCTGGCTCAAAACGGAAAGACGCTCTCCCGGAGCCAGCATGATGGAGCCCGTCGTAGGGTCCAGCTCCCCGGAAATCGTTTTCAGGAAAGTAGATTTTCCGGCGCCGTTGGCACCGATGATACCATAACAGTTACCACTTGTAAACTTCAAGTTTACGTCATTGAACAACACTCTTTTACCAAACTGTACTGAGACATTAGAGACTGTAATCATCTTTATATTTACGATTTATTTATTTACAATTTACTATTTAATACCTATTAGTCTGCGAATTGCGAGTGCAAAGATAGTTATTTTTCCATGAATAGACACAGAGAAGCGCTGTCAATCTGACATAAAAGTATTACCTTTGCAGCGTTTTCGGCAAAAATATCCGTTTTGGCAAAGTTTTTGCTGGAGCACTAATATCGTATTAACTTAAACCCTTAACAGCAATGAAAGCTAAATCATTTTACAAGAATAATAAGCATAACAATATGAATCCGAAAGAAAAAGAAAACAACCAGGAAGAGGAGCTGAAAACTCAAGCTACTCCTAACGAATGTGACGAAGAAACTGTCGGACAAGAAACTTCACAAGAAAACGAAGCTCCCCTGACAGAAGAAGAAAAGCTCGCCCAGGAACTGGAAAAGGCCAATGAACAGATTGAAGAGCAGAAGGACAAATACCTGCGCTTGTCTGCCGAGTTTGACAATTACCGCAAACGTACCATGAAGGAGAAAGCAGAACTCATCCTGAACGGTGGTGAAAAGAGTATCAGCAGTATCCTACCCATTGTGGATGACTTTGAACGCGCCCTCAAAAACATGGAGACAGCCACCGACGTAGCCGCCGTAAAAGAAGGCGTTGAACTGATCTACAACAAATTCATGTCTGTATTGGGACAAAACGGCGTTAAGGTAATAGAGACAAAGGAACAACCGCTCGATACAGACTATCACGAAGCCATCGCCGTGATTCCGGCACCCAATGAAGCACTGAAAGGCAAAATTCTGGACTGTGTACAAACCGGTTACATCCTAAACGACAAAGTGATCCGTCATGCCAAAGTGGTAGTCGGAGAATAACATAAAACTGTATGGAAAAAAGAGATTACTACGAAGTATTGGAAGTCGAAAAGACAGCAACGGTAGAAGAAATAAAGAAAGCCTATCGCAAGAAAGCCATCCAATATCATCCGGACAAGAATCCGGGCGACAAAACAGCCGAAGAGAAATTCAAGGAAGCGGCAGAAGCATACGACGTACTAAGCAATCCGGACAAGCGTGCCCGCTACGATCAGTTCGGTCATGCCGGACTGGGTGGTGCCGCCGGTAATGGTGGTCCGTTCGGCGGCTTCAGTGGAGGCATGTCCATGGACGACATCTTCTCCATGTTCGGTGACATCTTTGGCGGACACAGTGGAGGTTTCGGCGGTTTTGGAGGTTTCGGCGGAGGCGGTGGAGCACAACAACAACGCCGTTACCGTGGTTCGGACCTGCGTGTCAAGGTGAAACTGAACCTCAAGGAAATCTCTACCGGCGTGGAAAAGAAATTCAAACTGAAGAAATACGTGCCTTGTACCCACTGTCATGGTACGGGAGCCGAAGGTGACGGCGGCGCTGAAACATGCCCGACCTGTAACGGCAGCGGCACGGTAATCCGTAACCAGCAAACCATACTCGGCACCATGCAAACAAGAACCACTTGTCCGACTTGTGGCGGTGAAGGCAAAATCATCAAAAACAAGTGTAAGGAATGTGCCGGTGAAGGTATTGTATACGGTGAAGAAGTAGTAACCGTAAAAATCCCGAAAGGTGTTGCAGAAGGTATGCAACTCTCTATGGGCGGAAAAGGAAATGCAGGCAAGCACAACGGTGTACCGGGTGACCTGCTGATTCTTGTAGAGGAAGAGCAAGACCCGAACCTGATACGCGATGAAAATGACTTGATTTACAACCTGCTCCTCAGCTTCCCGACAGCAGCCTTGGGTGGTGCGGTAGAAATTCCCACGATTGATGGAAAGGTGAAAGTAAAAATTGACTCAGGTACGCAACCGGGAAAAGTACTCCGCCTGCGCGGCAAAGGTTTACCCAACGTGAACGGGTACGGCACGGGAGATTTGCTGGTAAATGTCAGCGTATATGTACCCGAAACGCTGAGCAAGGATGAGAAGAGAGCATTGGAGGAGATGGAAGAATCGGATAACTTCAAGCCGAACACTTCGATTAAAGAGAAAATATTCAAAAAGTTCAAGAGCCTGTTTGACTAATAACATGGTACATAAAGAAGCCTCCCGGTATACAATAAAATATATCGGGAGGCTTTCTTATGGGTTTATCGGGGAAAATGTTAAAGCTCCAACATCCGCTTCATAAAAGCCTTTATTCCTTCTGCATCAGAAGTCTGAGGAGCCCACGAAGCCAAATCCTCTGAGGGTAGAGGCTGATATGGGCCTTTTTTAATTTCAAAAATAACGGTACCTGACTCCAAGGCAATAATACTATGCCATGTATTAGAAGGAATTTCCAGACCATATTTACCTTCCGAAGGATTGAGGCATACCTTATCTGTTACATTACCGGCATCATCATAAAAAAATGCCAGCAGACTTCCACGCAAAACCAGATAAGTTTCTTCCTTATCTGTATGACGGTGAGGAGGAAGATAAGTTCCTGGTTCCAAAGCATTCAGCAACCGATGAATAGGGGCATCCATAGACGCATGAAAATTATAATTCATACGTAAACGGGAATTCTCCTTGGCTTGTGAAGTAACGGTATCCAGCAGCTCTTCTGTTATCAGCTTCATCATAACCTCAGCAATTGAGCAAACTTGGCAGGAAGTTCTGCTTTACCCGCTTCAATAGACAAACTTTTTCCTTCTTTATCTAGTAATATAGCAGCCTTCTGCGAGGAAGCCAATGAGGCAACTTCCGCCACATTACCAGCAACAAACAAGCATCCGGAAAAAAGAGGGGTAATCACCTTCCGGGTATGCCCTTTCCATTTTACAAACACAGCCTGCATCGGGCAATATGTAGTATATCCCGCAGCATTCAAACGCTGCATCAACTTATGTTCAGACTTAGGTGCTGTGTACAATGCATGCCAGCACATCATATCATTATCCGTCATCATATTGTTTGCTTTTTCCATCCCTTTAATAAATCTTTTACAAATAATATCCATCCCACACTGCCGACACCTGCCAAGAACATGAAGCCGATCAAAATCATCAATTTATTGGGCTTTGCAGGCTTCAAAGGTACCGTAGCCGGCTGGACAACCGTATATACCGGTGTAATCTCCTGCACCTTAGCTCTTGCCATCTGCAATTGTTGAGACACTTGTGTATATACTTGATAGGCTAAATTCATTTCATTCTGTAAACGCTCTTGCTCTGCGCGATAACTCAGTAATATTATATTCTGGTTTGCATCTACAAAATTTGCGTATTTCTTCTGGGCATCCTCATAACTGGCCTTTGCTTCTCCATAAAGTTTTTCGGTAAATGCCAAATCATGACGAGCCTTATTAGTCCGATAATCTGTGATGTAGTTCTGCAGGCAATGCATCACGGTATCCGTCAGCGAAGCAGATATCAAAGGATCCTGCATAGTAACAGACAAGGTTGTCACACCTGTCTTTTTGTCTACGGAAACAGAGATACGTTTACTTAAAGCATCTGCAATGGCAGACTCATCTCTAGTAAGACGAAAAGGATCCAGCTTTGCGTCCCCCTCTTCCGGTTCATCCTTAAACAAAGACAATGTCCATCCTAACACCTTAAAAGGAGCGGAGAAAATTGCACTCCACCAAGGAGAACGCTGTTCTTCTTTCAAATAAGCATATAAAGTCGTGTCTACTTTTGCTTTCTGATCCTTGACTTTAACATCGAACAGTTCAATCAGAAAAGGAGTAGAACTTACAATATCAGGATAAAGTTCGGGTGACAAAGCATCCTCACCAGAAGAAGTGCCCAAATTGATACCCGCCATGGCTGCAAGGGCTCCCATACTTCCACCACCAGATTTGCCACCACTCTCCGGAGCCAATGTCACACTTGTAGAGTACTCCTTAGGAATACTAAATGCAACAACCAGTCCTACAAGAGCAGCGATACCACACGCCTTAAAAACCAATTTGCGACTAGCCCATACTTTCTGGGCCAGTTCTATCAAATCTATTTCTTGTTCCTCAGGTTGTGGAGAGGTTATGTTTTGTATTCTTTCTTCGCTCATAATTCAAATTACTTAAAGAGATTAACCATAGTCGCAATCATCGCTGCAATAGAAGCTGTCGTACTTCCCATTCCCAGAATTTCAGCAGTAGTCATCTTCTTTTTCTGTTCTTTACTTGGAACAATTATTTCACAACCAGGTTCAATGGCTTTCTTGTTCCCTGCTTTTAAACGAGAAACTGTACCATTCATGTATATTACATAGACCTTACGTTTCTTGGCATCATTACCAAAACCACCAGCTTGATTGATGTAATATTTCAAGCTTTCACCCTTTTTATATAAAACTGTATTCGGATACATTACAGCACCGTTGATTTTCACTGTACTTACGTACTCCGGAACAAATAACACATCTCCCTCACGAAGCACCATATCAGCATCTGAACCGGGATTCTTCAAAGCCTCTCCCAGATTTATACCTACAGAATAGGTATCAGACAAATCCAATTTTTTTACAGATATGGAATCTCCACCTCCCGCTTGCGCCATACGCAGGGCATCTTCTTTACGGCGAAATTCTTCTTCGGTCATCCTACGAATAAGACGCGCTCCTTTTACATAAGCATCGGGAGTCACTCCACCAGCCTTAGCTATCAAGTCACTCAAACGTTCATTTTTTTTCGATAGTGCATAATTACCGCTAAAAAGAACTTCTCCTCCCACCATAACATTCTGTTGTTTAAAATAAGACGGACTCTTACGAATATAAACTTCATCAAAAGGTTCAAGATGGAAATCCTGGCTTCCTTCTCCCACCAATAAGCCATCTTTCAAATCAAAAGAGAAATTCTGGCCTACTGTAGTACTGAAAGATGTACTCTTCGTATCTTTCATACGCCGTGCCACTTCAACTTTCGTCGTAGCCGCTGCCTCCAACAAGCCACCAGCCTGCAACACCAAATCCTCTACTGTCATTTTATCAGAATAGAGATATGTACCCGGATTGGCAACTTCACCATGGATGGTAAGTGTAGCTTCTTCCTTCAAATCATGAATACTTGGGATATATAAAATATCATTCTTCTGCAAAGGAATATCTGCAGCCGTCCCGTTCAGCAAACCTTTCACATCTACTTGTATAATCTCATGCGACAAGTCTTCAAGCTCACGATCGATTATAGCACGGTTTAAGAATGCATCTCCGCGAAGTCCTTCTGCTTTCTTAATCAGCTGTTTCACTGTATTCATCGTACCGTCCAACTGATACAAGCCTTCACGATATACAGCACCGCGGACTTCCACACGATTCTCAAAACGTTGTAAAACGGAATCAACCGTTATCTTATCACCGTCATCTACGCGGAATACAGAATAATCCATCTCATCCACATTATAAATTTGATGCTCACGTCCACTTTTACGGATTATACGTAATGCTTTTTTATAAGCATCACCCGTAAAACCACCTGAATACTTCAATAATGTGCCTACGGTTTCAGTGGGTTTCATTTCATAAAACATCGGACGTTTTACCTTACCCAATATCTGTACCAATGACTGGTAAGGATCCACAAGAATTACATCACCATCCTGCAGACGGATGTCATCTTTCATTTTTCCTTTCATAAGTAAATCGTAAACATCCAAATCCGCTATTGTATTTCCATTGCGAATCACTTTAATACTGCGTAAACTACCAATCGGATTCACACCACCTGCACGATATAAAGCATGAAATACGGAAGCAAATGATGAGAGGGTATAAGTTCCGGGCACCACAACTTCACCCATAACGTTTACTTGAATAGAACGTATTTCTCCTAATGTCAGTTTAACTTGGGTAGACGGAACATTTCCGGTTACTCCAGAATATATTCTGGCAAATTCTTGTTTCAAATAATTATTGGCTTCCTTTACAGTTTTGCCACTCAGATAAACCGGTCCTAAATTATTCACAAGAATACTTCCTTCCGGAGAGATTGTTTGTCGAATCGTTGTTTCAGAAGCTCCCCACACATCAATAATCACCTCGTCACCAGGCCCCAGACGATAATTCTCGGGAGTAGCAACATTCACATTGGGTTCGAAAGTCAAATTATCGTTAGTAAAAATATTATGACCATAAATTTGCGAAGTCGGATCCTCTGTTTCCTTCTCTTGAGACAAGGAACGATTATCCATCATTTGTAAAGAATCCCCTGCAACATCCGTTTGTCTGGCAGAATAAGTTTCCGAAGTTGTACGCAGCCCTTTGACTACGCCACTCATTTCACCACGTTGACGAGAACGCTTCTCATCTTGGGTATTGCTCTGCGGACTTCCAGATTTAGAGTTTTCATACTTTTTCTGAATTCTTTCAACTTGTTCCTTTGTCACTCCCCGCCGCATTAATTCAGTAGTAATCTGCTTTTGATTTTTGCCCATCTGCTGAGCGCTTTTTACATACTGAACAACCTGATCATCTGACATCTGCTGAGCAAAAGCTACCCCTGACAAAGTAAATACCAAAAAGAATAGTGTTATTAATCTACGCATAAGATATTCTGATTAATCTTTTGAGTTCTTGTAATAAATATAAATCGGGCACAAAGCTGTCTCTTATACACATCTCCGAGCCCACGAGACCGGAGCCTATCTC
>ENA-UAOX01000412-UAOX01000412.1-human-gut-metagenome-genome-assembly--contig:-NODE-412-length-11443-cov-5.474798_pt1 | contig 11443 bp, 7 predicted proteins | sample MGYA00243473_ERZ654563 | MGnify/ENA primary metagenome ERZ654563 (study PRJEB26926, sample SAMN06164593) | human gut metagenome | biome: ENVO:00009003; feature: ENVO:2100002; material: ENVO:00002003...
AGATAGGCTCCGGTCTCGTGGGCTCGGAGATGTGTATAAGAGACAGTATTATCTTCATAAAGAATATAGACAATGTGGTACCCGACAAGCTGAAAGGTGACACCGTATTATATAAGAAACTGATTGCCGGTGTGCTGGTAGCGTTACAGCAGAGAGCGTTTGCTTATCTGCAGTTGCTTAACAGCGGGAAGTATACACACGAGCAAATTCTTGAAGTTCTGCAATTCCTGCAGAAACAACTCTATTGCAAGAATCCGGAGACAAAGAATCTGGAAGATGCCGAGTTGGTTATATATCTGAAAGAGAAGCTGAACCGTCCGATGCGTGTTTGCGGTATGGTGAAGAACGTAGGCGAACCGGGCGGAGGTCCGTTCTTGGCATACAACAGTGACGGTACTATCTCTCTGCAGATTCTGGAAAGTTCGCAGATTGATATGGACGACCCGGAAAAGAAGGAAATGTTTGAAAAAGGTACCCATTTCAATCCGGTGGATTTGGTTTGCGCCGTACGTGACTATAAAGGACATAAGTTCAATCTTGTGAAGTATGTGGATAAAGCCACGGGGTTCATCTCCTATAAGTCCAAGAACGGCAAGGACCTGAAGGCGCTTGAACTTCCCGGTTTGTGGAACGGCGCCATGAGTGATTGGAATACTGTATTTGTAGAAGTGCCTCTGACTACATTCAATCCGGTAAAGACGGTGAATGATTTGTTGAGAGAACAGCACCAATAAAGGAATTTACTATTAGACGATTTACTATTTACTATTGGCTGTGCTGTAATCGGGTAGCGGATGGTGAATAGTAAATCGTCTGATTGTATAGTGTTGAATAGTAAATTGAAAATTGTCAAATAGTAAATAAATAGATAGGATGAAAAAGATTTTATTGTTGGGTTCTGGTGAACTGGGCAAGGAGTTTGTAATTTCCGCCCAACGCAAAGGTCAGTATATTATCGCCTGCGATTCGTATGCCGGAGCGCCTGCCATGCAAGTGGCAGATGAATGTGAAGTATTCAGCATGCTTGATGGAGATGCTTTGGAACGCGTGGTACGCAAACACCAGCCGGATATCATTGTTCCGGAAATCGAGGCTATCCGTACGGAACGTCTGTACGATTTCGAGAAAGAAGGCATTCAAGTGGTGCCCAGTGCACGCGCTGTGAACTTTACTATGAACCGTAAGGCTATACGCGACCTTGCAGCTAAAGAGTTGGGACTGAAAACAGCTAAATATTTTTATGCCAAATCTCTGGATGAACTGAAAATTGCAGCTGAAAAGATAGGTTTCCCATGCGTGGTGAAACCGCTGATGTCCTCTTCCGGCAAAGGCCAGTCTCTCGTAAAGAGTGCCGACGAATTGGAGCATGCTTGGGAATATGGCTGTAATGGTAGCCGTGGAGACATAAAAGAACTTATCATTGAGGAATTCATCAAGTTCGACAGTGAGATAACATTGCTCACCGTAACGCAGAAGAATGGCCCGACCTTGTTCTGCCCGCCTATCGGCCATGTACAGAAGGGTGGGGACTATCGTGAAAGCTTCCAGCCTGCCCATATTGACCCTGCCCATCTAAGGGAGGCGCAGGATATGGCAGAGAAAGTGACCCGTGCCTTGACCGGTGCCGGATTGTGGGGAGTGGAATTCTTTCTCAGCCATGAGAACGGTGTCTATTTCTCCGAACTTTCTCCACGTCCGCACGATACGGGTATGGTAACCCTGGCCGGAACCCAGAATCTGAATGAGTTTGAATTGCACTGTCGTGCGGTGCTTGGTCTGCCTATCCCTGGCATCAAGCAGGAGCGTATAGGAGCCAGTGCTGTCATCCTCTCTCCGATAGCCAGTCAGGAACGTCCCAATTATCGTGGCATGGAAGAGGTTACAAAAGAAGAGGATACTTATCTGCGTATTTTTGGCAAGCCTACTACCCGCGTAAACCGCCGTATGGGTGTAGTGCTGTGTTATGCACCTCTTGACAGTGATCTTGACACGTTGCGCGACAAAGCGAAGCGTATTGCTGATAGGGTAGAGGTATATTAATGATTGGTGATGAATGATTGGTGATTTGTTGATGAATGGATACCATCGACAAATCACCAATCGTCAGTATTAATCATTGAAAAAGAGTCCGGGATAGATCTCTCCTCCAAGTTCTGTTACATCGAGGCTTTGTAATAGTTTTCCATCCGGAGCATAGAACAGTTGGAATTCTTCATCGGAATTGTATTGTTCCACCTCAATTATAATCACTGTGGGATGTTTGGGAAAGGTGATGATTCTTACGTCCCTTAACTTCATGCCGGCCATTGTACTGCTCATGAATGCTTCTGCCACGGGAGCCGGCACTTTTTCCAGTGACTCTACATCCGTTTCAGTCATGACCCACTCCGCTTGTTTATTGAACCAGACATCAACTTCCTGACTATCTGCAATAAATTCTGCCACGTAGCAACCGGCCATTTGCTCCCATTCCACATCCGTTGCTTGAGGATAGAGCTTTTGAAAAGCTGTTTGTATATTTACGGGAAGACGTCCTTCCGCAAAAGCGGACACTGACAGCAAGACAAGTAGTCCTGCCAGACTACCGAATTTGAACTTTTTCATAATCAAGGTTGTTTTGAGTTTTCTGTAAGAACAACCTTGTTGTGTTTTTGTTTCCGGAAATCAGTATATTGGTTGACGCATTTTTAAACATCAGTGAACCGGCCTTTGTATACAAAAGCTTTTTCTCCGAAATCCACTTCCGGCAATACGGCATCTTCCTTGAATAATCCGTAAACAGATGACCCCGAACCACTCATGGAGGCATATACAGCTCCTTGCCGATACATCTCTTCCTTGATTTCTCCGATAGTGGGAAATTGGGGGAATACGCTTTCTTCAAAGTCATTGACCATTCGTCCGTTCCATTCTTCAACGGGAAGTTGGGCAATTTCTTTCAGAGACATTTCCGGATGATGCGGTTTTATTTTTGCAAAGGCATCCCGTGTAGAGACGAAAATGTCCGGCTTCACCAACCATATCCGATATCCTTTCAGTGAGAGGGGAAGGGGAGAAAATATGTTTCCGATACCTTCTGCGTAAGTCGGACGGTTTCTGATGAAGAAGGCACAATCGGCACCCAGCTTGGCGGCATACTCTTCCAGAGTGTCATCCGGCAGTCCGAGTTCAAACTTATTATTCAGAAGCTTCAGCATGAAGGCTGCATCGGCCGAACCGCCACCCAGTCCGGCTCCCGAGGGGATATGCTTGAAGAGATGGATGTCTACCGGAGGAAGGTTGAACCGGTCGTCCAGCAACTTGTAGGCTTTCACTACCAGATTGTTTTCCGCTTCTCCCTCAATCTCCAGGCCTGCTTGATGCAGACGGAACTTTCCTTTTCCTTCGTTCAAGATATTTATTTCCAAAGCATCTTCTATGGGAACCGGATAGAAAATGGTTTCCAGATTATGGTATCCGTCCGGACGCTTCTCTGTGATATTCAGTCCCAGGTTTATTTTGGCATTTGGAAAAGTCAGCATGGCGTTGAAAATTAAGAATTAATAATTTAAAATTAAAAGGAGAAGCTATTGGAGTGCAGCTTCCGAAGACAAAGTTAGTGATTTCTGTTCATAGTAGATTGAAAACTTAGCAATGATTTATTTACCGCTTATAAATAAATTCGCTTATCTTTGCCATACGAGCGAAGATAGGCTGCACCTCAACATAACTTTTTCATGCAAGCATGAAAGTTATGTATTCGGTTTGCACTATCTTTGCTTCCCCTTTCTAAAAAGGGAAGTTCATTTAATTTTTAATTTTCATTTTTTAATTCTTAAAGTGGCAGAACAAAGAAGAACATCCCGTACTCCGAAAGGAAAGGCACCACAGCCCGTAACAGACTACGGACGTATCCAGCCGCAAGCGCCGGAGCTGGAAGAAGCTGTCTTGGGAGCCTTGATGATTGAGAAGGACGCTTATTCGCTGGTAAGTGAAATTCTTCGTCCGGAGTCATTCTATGAGCATAGACATCAGTTGATATATTCCGCTATTACCGATTTGGCCGTGAATCAGAAGCCGGTCGATATCCTCACCGTGAAGGAGCAGCTTTCCAAGCGGGGAGAATTGGAGGAAGTGGGCGGCCCGTTCTATATTACCCAACTTAGCAGTAAGGTGGCATCTTCTGCACACATCGAATACCATGCACGTATCATTGCACAGAAAGCTTTGGCACGTGAACTGATCACTTTTACCAGCAATATCCAGAGCAAGGCTTTCGACGAGACGCTGGATGTGGACGACCTGATGCAGGAGGCCGAAGGAAAGCTGTTCGAGATTTCCCAGCAGAACATGAAGAAGGATTATACACAAATTAATCCTGTCATTGCCGAAGCCTATGATTTGATTCAGAAAGCTGCCGCCCGTACCGATGGTTTGAGTGGCTTGGAAAGTGGGTATACCAAGCTGGACAAGATGACTTCCGGATGGCAGAAGTCCGACCTCATCATTATTGCGGCCCGTCCTGCCATGGGTAAAACGGCGTTCGTACTTTCCATGGCAAAAAACATTGCCGTGAATTTCCGCAATCCCGTAGCACTGTTCTCGCTTGAAATGAGTAACGTGCAGCTGGTGAACCGTCTGATATCCAACGTGTGCGAGATTCCGAGTGAGAAAATCAAGAGTGGCCAGTTGGCAGACTATGAATGGCAGCAGTTGGATTACAAACTGCGTGACTTGCTGGATGCTCCGCTTTATGTGGACGATACGCCTTCTTTGTCGGTATTCGAACTCCGTACGAAGGCACGGCGTCTGGTACGTGAACACGGAGTGAAGATTATCATCATCGACTACCTTCAGCTGATGAATGCAAGCGGAATGTCTTTTGGTAGCCGTCAGGAGGAAGTCAGTACCATTTCGCGTTCATTGAAAGGTTTGGCCAAGGAGCTGAACATTCCTATCATCGCCTTGTCGCAGTTGAACCGTGGTGTGGAGAACCGTGAAGGCGAGGAAGGCAAGCGTCCCCAGTTGAGTGACCTTCGTGAATCCGGTGCCATCGAGCAGGATGCCGATATGGTGTGCTTCATCCACCGTCCCGAATATTACAAGATTTATACTTCTGCCGATGGCAGTGACTTGCGCGGTATGGCGGAAATCATCATAGCAAAGCACCGTAACGGTGCCGTGGGGGATGTGCGTCTGAGATTTATCGGACAGTACACCCGTTTCCAGAATCCGGAGGATGATATGGTTATCCCACCTCCGACGGAGGGTGGAGGAGCTACATTCGGTTCACGTATGAATGCGCCTATCGGAAGTACGGCAACACCACCTCCTCCATCGGCTGCTGATTTTCCGCCACAGACGGACAACCCGTTTGGAGGTGTGGGGTCGGACGGGCCATTACCTTTCTGATGTATTTTTATGGCTACACCCTTTGCCTTGAATGCCTATACCATCGTAGAGTGATGGCTACACCTTTAGGTACAAAGGGTGTAGCCATGTTAAATACTGTATTTGAGCCTATTTACTTATTCTAAAATCTTCAATGTGGACAGTAAGAACGTCAATCTTACTTTTGCTCCCTTTTCCGTTTTGATTGTGCCTCGGGCATCTGCTGTTCTGTGTTTATTTTATCAGTGGATAGAGTATCTTGTTTTATTTTTTGTTCCTTTCTCAGCCGGTTGAGTTTCCATCTGTTCCAGAAAAGGAGCTCACTCCATTTGTTGAAATCCTTTTTGAAGATAATGCCAATACCTTGTGTTGTCAGATTTGTCCGGGTGTAGTAGCGGTCGTTCGTTTCGTTGTACGCTTTCAGGCGGATGTCTCCGGAACGGTTGACGAGCCATTCTGCTTCAAAGTCTCCCACAAAATTGGTATTTGCCATCGGATTGTCACGATAGCCAAAATTACCATTGATAAGTAGTCGGTTATTCAATAATTGCCCCGAAAGCATGGTCTCGAACTCCATGTCTGTCCAGCCTCTTTCACCGGTACTGAAATTGGTGCCGAAGTTCCAGTTATTAACATCGAGAATGTTCGATAAAGCGTTATTCAACTGTCCGGAAAGGGTGGATGAAACAACACTGGACATCATATTCGAATTCTGGGTGGCTCCCAAGTTTTCCGGGGTATAGAACTTGCCGATAGCCAACAGATAGAGTATCTGCATGTTCATTTGCTCGTCAGTAGGAATATAGTTACGGACAATGGCCTGCACTTCATCGCGTTCGTTGGGCAGCTCGATGTCGAATTTTACATCGGGTGAAGTCAATTGTCCGGTAAGGTCCATCATACAGTTCACTTTTACATTTGTCTGGCTGATGTAGCCGGAGGTTGCCTCGTTGGGCATTAGGTCATTTAAGGATGCTGAGTTGACCGTATAGCCTGCTTTTATGTCCAGAGTGGCATCCAGCGGCGAACCGTTGAATGTAATGGTACTTCCATCCCTGATAATAAAGTCCTTTCGGATAACCTCTTGCAGACTGAATTTATAGACTCCCTGGTTTATCCGGTAACTGCCGAACATTTTTACATCTCCTTTATTGAAGAACTCAGTACGGATATTTCCGGTTCCCCGTCCACTGATATAGTCGCCGGCGATAGGGTCCATGATAATCTTCATGGTAGCGTCGGAGGTGGCGTCTACCAAGAGATTCAGCCGGATGTCAGTGTCGCTCTCTTTCTCTTCCTCGATTTCCTTTTGGGCAATCTCGTAGTCGGAAAGGCGAACAGAGTCTTGTACGGCACGGCGTGGCGTCTTGTCCACAAACTTGATGAACTGGTTGCTGACTGCTGTAGATACGTTATCCTTTATATAGGTAAAGGTGGTGTTACGATTGGTAGTCATTGCAACGTCAATGTTAACGCCATCTTGGGCATTACCGGCAATAGTGGCATTCCCCGTACCGTAGACGGTGCCGTAGAAGGGATAGTCCGGTGATTCTTTGGTATTCATCACCAGCATGTCGTTGACATTGAAATTGAAACGGTACTCCAGGTTCTTGAAATGCTGATAGTGCAGATAGCCGCTCATGCTGCCTTGATGCCCTTGCGTGTCGAAAATGCGGTTGTTGCGGAAGGTCAACCCGCCGGGCTCGATGTAGATGCTGTCTTTGACGGAGAAAGTGGTGTTGAGCACGTCTACCTTCATGGAAGCATCGCCGAATACACGCCCTTCCATGGTGAGAGCCTTGAATTTGCCATAGAAATGTACATGGCCGGTGGCACGTCCGTTGAATTCGGGCGTGATGCTGCTCATATAATGATGTATAAACTTCAAGTTGGTACCGCCCGCTTCAATTTGGAGATCCAATGAACTGGTGGGCTTCAAGGGATAGACATAGCCATACACATGGCTTTTGGCGATATCTTTCTCCCTGATATGGGCATCCAGATAGATGCCCTTCACGTCGTGGTGCCATTCTCCGTGTATGTTGGCATCACCCAGCAAGCCTTCGTTCAATCCGAGGTTGCGGATAAACAAGTCGGTGCTCATGACGGGGTTTTCCAGTACTCCGCTGGCGAAAGCCGGACCGGTGGCTTCTCCTTTGAAATTGACTCCGAGGTCTGCAATGTCGAACACATAACCGATGTTGATTTCCTTCAAATCCAGACGTACTGTATCTTCGGGTTGTGGTGAAACGATACCATTGATACGCAAGTGCCGGTCTTTATGGCTGAAGTAGAAATCATTGACATACACTTTGCCGGAGTCGAGTACCACTTGGGAGGGATGTATATCCCATAGCGTATCGTTCAGTATCACGTTGGTGGGCTGGACATTAATGACGGTTTTTAAGGGGGGAAGTTTCCTCTTGTTTTCATTCGCTTCTTTCTGTTCACGGATGAAGTGGGCGACGGCGGCGAGTTTCCCGCTGTAGGTTACAGTGCTGCTGTTACCCCAGTTCAGCGTGGTCTGTATGCTGTTGTTCTGGGCTTGCGCTTCTAAAGCTATATTGACAGCGCCGCTTGATTTGCGGTTGCTGAAGCGTAGGCGTGTATGGAACTGGTCACCGGGATTCTCGCAAAGGAACATTCCGGATTCGATGAATTTGTTTTCATAGCGGAGACGGGGAAAATAGCCTTCTACACGGAGTCGCTGTGCCTTGTCATTGAAGTATCCTTTAATGGTGGAATGGGTATATACTTTTACCGGAATCTGAAAGACGGTGGAGAGCAGTTCCGTATTGTAAATGTGCATGTCGAAATGGAAATTGTTCTCCGTCTCTATGGGTTTCTTGTCTGGCAGAATCAAGGCGGGGATATAACGACGCATGATATTCAGTACACTGGCAGGCAGGGTACGATAAGAGTAGTCACCTTCTATGCTACCTTGGAGAAAGTTGGATTGGATGGTCAGCCGTTTCTGGCCTTCGCTTTCTCTTATGGCAGATATCTTCAGATTGTCCAGGAAGTATTGTGTTTCCGGAGCTGCGAATAGTAAGCTGTCAACGTTGATTTCACCGTTCATCTCGTCAATGGAACCGCCGGTGAAGTCTGCCTTGACTTTGACTGATATTTCCGTATCTTCATAGTTGGGTGTAAGATGTAGGGCATGAGGACGAAATTTGTCGATGCTTGCCTGAAAGTTGAAAGTCGGTACCCGACTGGCGGTATTGATGGTGCCGTTCAAAATAACAGAACCATTGGTGTCATCCAAGGCGACTTTTCCCGTGAAGCCTCCCTGCTTGTATTCTCCATCCAGGGTGATATTTTCGTAATTGTAGTCGCTGTAATCAATGGAGGCAACCAGCCCTTTCAGCAGTACGGACGGGTATTGGTTTTCGTAATGGTTGCTGTTGACATCTAGATTGAAAGTTACTTTACCCAGTTTCTTGTTGCCCAGCATCTTGCCCAGCTCAAACTCTTTGGTTTTCACTGCACCGGAATAGGCAAAATAACCTTTATCTTTGTTAGAACTTAGTTTTACGTCAGTTTGGATGGTTCCGATGTCAGTGCGTACTTGTCCGTAAGTTACGAGGTCTGTGAAGTAGCCCGAGACTTCTCCACGGAAGGAAACCGTTCCTAAGTGTTGCAGGACGGGAGGTACTCCATTGTAGTTCTTGCTGAAATTCCGGACAAAGAAGGCAATTCCTTCCGGGTCTGCGTACAAATTGGACAAATTACCGAATACATAAGCATTTTCCGGATGGGAAAGGTCTTGTAGAGATACGTCTCCCCTCAGATAAAAATGATTTCCGACAGAGACGGAAAGGTGCGGGCAATTCAGTTGATTGATGGTGCCGTCCGTCTGTACCTCTACTTGCAATTTTTCCTTGAAAGAACCAAAAGCCGGAACAAAAGCCGATAAATCCTGCAAGGCGATTTGAGAGGGCAGCAAATGGAATGAGAAACGGACATCTTGGGCAAGATTGTCAAACGCCCCCAGACTGTCATAATCCATGTGTATAGTATCCATTGCCAAAGAGGTGTTGGGGAGGTCGATAGCGAAATTTTCGATTTTCATCCGTTGGTCATTGCCGATAACCTTTAGACTTAGTTTCTTCAATTCAAATCCGGAATGTTCTTCTTCGATGCTCAGACGCTTGATGGCGGCATTGATAGAATCATTTTGTAATGCTTTTAGGGAGATGTTTGCAATAATGTTACGTAAACGGAGATGCTGTGGATTGAATTTTCCCGGAGTCTCTTTCTCGGACAGCACATCATACGAAACCTTTCCGCGGCGTATCAGTAAGGAATTGATACGGAGATCCAGGTTGTTTTTCTTTTGAACTGTATCTTTGGATGCGAATGCGTCGAGTACAAACTGAAAATTAGGTTTATCCTTGGGAGTCTGCTTGCTTAGATTGATGTTAAAGCCGAACAATTGTATGTTACTAATGGATATTTTGCCGCTGAATAGGGGGAGAATATCGAATTTGGCAGAAAGACGGGTCACTTTCAGCATTTCCTTGCCGGATTGGTCGTCCAGGAGCAGGTCGTCGATGATGATGCGGTTCAACAATCCTATGTTTATTCGCCCGATGGAAATCTTGCTGTCCAGTATGGAAGCCAGTTCATTGGCAACAAATACAGACATTTGTCGCTGAACGGATGGAATGTTCAGCAACAATATGGTACCAATGTACAATCCCAATACAATACCGAGTACCCAGCGTACTGTTTTTTTTAGCTTTCTGATAGGCGGTTAATTTTTATAATCAGCCAACAAAAATATGAAATAATACGTTATGAATCGTACTTTTATCACTACTTTTGCAGCGTTTAAACGTAAATAAACATTATGAGTACAATAATCTTGGGAATAGAATCTTCTTGTGATGACACTTCTGCAGCTGTCATCAAAGATGGTTATCTGCTTTCGAATGTGGTGGCCAGCCAAGCTGTGCATGAAGCATACGGTGGGGTAGTGCCTGAACTGGCTTCCCGCGCGCACCAACAAAATATAGTTCCGGTAGTGCATGAGGCATTGAAACGCGCCGGAGTAACCAAAGAGGAATTGAGTGCTGTGGCCTTTACGCGTGGACCGGGATTGATGGGATCATTGTTGGTGGGGGTATCTTTCGCCAAAGGGTTCGCCCGTTCATTAGGCATTCCAATGATTGATGTTAATCATTTGACCGGTCATGTGTTAGCTCATTTTATTAAAGCAGAAGGTGAAGATAATGTGCAGCCGGAATTTCCTTTCCTCTGCTTGCTGGTTTCCGGTGGAAACTCACAGATTATCTTGGTGAAAGCCTATAACGATATGGAAATTTTGGGGCAGACTATTGATGATGCCGCCGGTGAAGCCATTGACAAATGCTCGAAGGTAATGGGATTGGGATATCCGGGTGGTCCGATTATTGACAAACTGGCTCGGCAAGGTAATCCTAAAGCCTTCTCGTTCAGCAAACCGCATATTCCAGGGTTGGATTATAGTTTCAGCGGACTTAAGACCTCGTTTCTTTACTCTCTGCGCGACTGGATGAAGGACGACCCCGATTTCATCGAACATCACAAGACGGATTTGGCGGCATCACTGGAAGCTACCGTTGTAGATATCTTGATGGATAAGTTGCGCAAAGCTGCCAAACAATATAAAATAAAGGAAGTGGCTGTTGCAGGAGGCGTTTCTGCCAATAACGGATTGCGTAATGCTTTCCGTGAGCATGCCGGGAAGTATGGTTGGAAAATATTTATTCCGAAGTTCAGCTACACAACGGATAACGCTGCCATGATTGCCATTACCGGATACTTCAAGTATATGGATAAGGATTTTTGTCCGATGGAAGCACCTGCTTATTCACGCGTAACTTTAGGATAATATATAATAAGGTATGAAGTTGGAAGAAAAGGTAGGAGAGCTGCTGAAAGCAAAGAAATTGTCCCTTTCCACCGCAGAAAGTTGTACGGGTGGAGGGATTGCCGCTCTGATTACTTCCGTTCCCGGCAGTTCGGAATACTTTAATGGCTGTCTCTTATACACATCTGACGCTGCCGACGAATAGAGAGGTGTAGA
>ENA-UAOX01000431-UAOX01000431.1-human-gut-metagenome-genome-assembly--contig:-NODE-431-length-11247-cov-6.529217_pt1 | contig 11247 bp, 10 predicted proteins | sample MGYA00243473_ERZ654563 | MGnify/ENA primary metagenome ERZ654563 (study PRJEB26926, sample SAMN06164593) | human gut metagenome | biome: ENVO:00009003; feature: ENVO:2100002; material: ENVO:00002003...
CACCTCTCTATTCGTCGGCAGCGTCAGATGTGTATAAGAGACAGATATAATAATGTATAATGAACGAAACGAAGAAACTGATTCAACAGATAACAGAAGGTATTCAAGATAAAAAAGGAAAAAAAATCGTCATCGCAGATCTGACAAAAATCGACGATACAATATGCAATTATTTCGTCATCTGCCAAGGAAACTCTCCCAGCCAAGTGACAGCCATTGTAGAATCCATCAGGGACTTCACACGCAAGGGTGCCGATACCAAGCCCTTTGCCGTAGACGGGCTGCGCAATGCCGAATGGGTAGCTATGGACTACTCGGACATATTGGTGCATGTCTTCCTGCCTGAAACAAGGGAATTCTACAATCTGGAGCACCTATGGGCAGACGCCAAATTAACTCAAATTCCTGACCTCGATTAATCAAAACGTATGGACAATAATACCAACAAGAAACCCAATAAAGTGAATATGCCCAAGTTCAACCTGAACTGGCTGTATATGATTATAGCGATGATGTTGCTGGGGTTGTACCTGACCAATGAAAGTGGTACGGCAACTAAAAACATCTCTTATGATGAATTCCAGCAATATGTACGAGACGGTTATATAAGCAAAGTCATCGGCTACGACGACAATTCCGTCGAAGCATACGTCAAACCCCAGCACGTAGGAAACGTATTTCGTCAGGACTCCAGCCGCGTAGGCAAGAATCCGCTTATTACGACCGAGGCCCCCTCACGCGAGAGCCTAGGTAATTTCCTGCAAAAGGAAAGAGACGACGCCCACTTTGACGGCTCCATTAACTACGAAAAAAAGCGGAACTACTTCGGTGCCATTTTGTGGCAGATTCTCCCCTTTGCATTCCTTATCGGTTTCTGGATTTTCATGTCCCGCCGCATGAGCGGTGGTGGAGGCATGGGCGGAGGTGGAGGCATCTTCAGCGTAGGAAAGTCCAAGGCCCAATTGTTTGAAAAAGGTTCCCCCATCAAGATTACATTCAAGGATGTGGCAGGACTTGCTGAAGCCAAGCAAGAGGTAGAAGAAATTGTCGAGTTCTTGAAAGAGCCCCAGAAATATACCGATTTGGGAGGTAAGATACCCAAGGGCGCCTTGCTGGTAGGCCCTCCGGGAACCGGAAAGACCCTGCTTGCAAAGGCCGTGGCCGGAGAAGCCAACGTACCTTTCTTCTCTTTGGCAGGTTCCGACTTTGTGGAAATGTTTGTCGGCGTGGGAGCTTCCCGTGTCCGCGATTTGTTCCGCCAAGCAAAGGAAAAAGCGCCTTGTATCGTGTTCATCGACGAGATTGACGCTGTAGGGCGTGCCCGTGCCAAAGCAGCCGCTATGGGTGGCAACGACGAGCGCGAGAACACATTGAACCAGTTACTGACCGAGATGGACGGTTTCGGCTCCAATAGTGGTGTTATCATCTTAGCCGCCACCAACCGTGTGGACGTTTTGGATAAGGCATTGCTGCGCGCCGGACGTTTTGACCGCCAGATACATGTAGACCTACCCGACCTTAATGAGCGTAAGGAAGTATTCGGTGTACACCTGCGCCCCATCAAGATAGACAATAGTGTGGATGTAGACCTTCTGGCACGCCAGACTCCCGGATTCTCGGGGGCAGACATTGCCAATGTATGTAACGAAGCAGCTTTGATAGCCGCCCGCCACGGCAAGAAGTTCGTCGGAAAGCAAGACTTCCTGGATGCCGTAGACCGTATTGTGGGGGGATTAGAAAAGAAAACCAAAATCACTACCGAAGCCGAACGCCGTTCCATTGCTATACACGAAGCCGGCCATGCCAGCATCTCCTGGTTACTGGAATACGCCAATCCGCTGATTAAAGTAACCATTGTACCCCGTGGACGCGCTTTGGGCGCGGCTTGGTATCTGCCGGAAGAACGGCAAATCACCACTAAGGAACAGATGCTCGATGAGATGTGTGCCACCTTGGGAGGACGTGCCGCCGAAGACCTATTCTTAGGTAGAATATCCACCGGAGCCATGAATGACTTGGAACGCGTGACAAAGCAGGCGTACGGTATGATTGCCTATCTGGGTATGAGCGAAAAACTACCCAACCTCTGCTATTATAATAATGAGGAATATTCCTTCAACCGCCCGTATAGCGAAAAGACTGCGGAATTGATTGACGAAGAAGTGAAGCAGATGGTTAATGAACAGTACGAACGTGCCAAGAAAATATTGTCCGAAAACCAAGAAGGGCACAACCGGCTGGCACAACTGCTGATTGACAAAGAAGTAATCTTTGCCGAAGACGTTGAACACATCTTTGGGAAACGTCCATGGGCTTCCCGTTCGGAAGAAATCAGTGCAAACAAGACTGCTGCCGAGCTGAAAAAAGCGGAGCAAGAAGAAGAGCAAAAAGCCATAGAAGCAGAAAAGGAAGTTAAGGAAGAAGAAAAGCATGAAAAATAACTTTATCCAACGTGCCGTTACCGGCGTGTTATTCGTCATAGTATTGGTGGGCTGTATTCTTTACAGCCCCCTTTCGTTCGGTATACTGTTCACCATTATCAGCGCACTGAGCGTACATGAGTTTGCCCAATTAGTCAGCAAGAGCGGCGAAGTAAGCATAAACAAGACCATCACTGCATTGGGGGGAGCCTACCTTTTCCTTGCATTGATGAGTTTCTGTACCCAGCAGTCTGTAGGAGCACGAGTATTCCTTCCTTATTTGGGACTATTGCTCTACATGATGATTACGGAACTTTACCTCAAGAAAAAGAATCCGACGGGTAACTGGGCCTACTCCATGCTAAGCCAATTGTACGTGGCACTCCCCTTTGCCCTGCTGAACGTACTTGCTTTTCAGAATTCCCCGGAAACGAGCAGTGTGACCTACAACCCTATTCTACCGCTTTCCATTTTCGTATTTATCTGGTTGAGCGATACAGGTGCCTATTGCGTAGGTTCGCTGATAGGCAAACACCGTCTGTTCGAACGTATCTCACCTAAAAAATCCTGGGAGGGCAGCATCGGCGGCGGAATATTCTCCATCGCTTCCTCTCTTGGCTTTGCACATTTCTTTCCTTTTATGCCAGGATGGCAATGGGTAGGTTTGGCAATCGTTGTCGTCATTTTCGGCACTTGGGGCGATCTGACCGAATCACTCATGAAACGCCAATTGGGCATCAAGGATTCCGGTAACATTCTGCCGGGGCATGGAGGAATGCTCGACCGTTTCGACAGTGCCCTGATGGCAATTCCCGCAGCAGTCGTTTATCTATATGCCTTGACGATGTTCTAACGACAGTTCACATGACCAAACTTACATAAAACAGATATAAAAAGAGCACCCGGGCAAGATGAATGACATCAAAATCCCGGGTGCTCCTTCTAACTATATACTCTCGCAAACTCTTTCTTACTTCAACTGCATATTGGACAAATCCACATTAGTAGTCAGCTTTTCATTACTCCCCACAGTTTTCAAATCAAAGGTTACTTCCACCTCTCCATTCTCTTCTGAATTGAGTTTCAACTTGATGCCTTTGGTTTCAGAGGGGATGTCCAGACTGTTCAAGTTATAGGAGACAGCACCAGGACTACGACGTCCCGTCAGGTCATCATAGTCGTTATAGCGGAGTTCCAAATGGACGTATCCATCTTCGCCATACAAAGTATCATCTTCTTGCGGACGCACCAGGCTGATACGGTGTTTATTATCAGTCGAAGATGGCAGATTCTGCATGAAAAAAATGTTCATATAGCCACCACTGATGGTAATATCACCTTTATATATACGCACGGGGTCATTACCGAATTCCTCTTCGGTTTCGGGAGTCAGCGTCTCCACCTCTTTCGTCAAAACGTTCTGCAGACGCAGCAGCTTCACAGCATGATCATATCCTGCATAGTCGTCCCACAAAGGATTGAACACGGTAATCACACGCTGCCCATCCACGGCATCATACCACCCTATGTCCGTATTCACCGGCCAGAGCGTCCCCCAAACATCGCAGTTTAAATAAAAGGCATTTCCCGTAACACGCACAGTGGCCCACAAAGGCGGGGTAAAATCACCCAAAGAATATCCGTCGTTATCATCACATGATTGCAAAGCGGGCATCACTGCCAAACATATTGCCATAAATAACCAATGTAGCTTTTTCATAATCAAAGTCCTTTTCATTTGTTTCTGTATAGAAAATACAAAAGCCGGGCATTTACTGCACCGGCTTTTCCCATTTTAACAAATTCTTAATTTTTCGATTATTCTTCCCTCCTCCTCAGTAATGCCACCATCTCGCGGGCAGCATGTTTGGGTGCCCCTGCCTCTCCCAGACAGGATGCCATATACTCATATCCCTCGAGCATCTGACGGCGGTATTCCTTATCGTACAAAATGCGGTTCAGCTCCGAGCGTACCTGCTCTACCGTCATGGTATCTGCAACCAGCTCTTTCACCACCTCCCGGTTGGCTATGAGATTGACCAGGGAAATGTACTTCACTTTCAGTATATGCCGTTTCAGGAAAGCGATAACCTTCCCTATCGGAGTATGGTAACATACCGCTTGCGGCACACGAAACAGAGCTGTTTCCAGCGTTGCCGTCCCCGAAGTGACCAGTGCAGCCTCTGCCTGCCTCAACAAAGGGAATGTCTTGTTGAAGATAATCTTCACATCCACCCCACCCACATAACGTTTGTAATACTCGGGGGAAATACCCGGAGCACCGGCCAGCACCAGTTGATAATCGGGAAAAGAAGCTGCCGCACGAAGCATGTCGGGCAGATTGTCCTTGATTTCCTGCTTGCGGCTACCAGCCAGCAGAGCAATAACGGGTTTGGCCGAAAGTCCGTTTGCCCGGACAAAGTCGTCGAATGTCTCTGAGCTGGAAGCAAGAAAAGCCGTCACTTCATCCACTGTCGGATTGCCGACATAATGTATCGGATACCCGTGCTTCCCTTCAAAAAACTCCACCTCGAACGGTAGGATGGAGAACAGCTCATCCACATCCCGTTTAATATTCTTGATGCGGTATTCCTTCCATGCCCAAATCTTGGGAGAAATATAATAAAAGACAGGAATCCTTGTGTTGGCATGGACAAACTTGGCTATATCCAGATTAAAGCCCGGATAGTCCACCAAAATCAGCACATCCGGCTGCCACGCAACAATATCCTCCTTGCAGCGCTTCATATTGGCAAAGATGGTGCGCAGATGCAGCAATACGGGAATGAACCCCATATACGCCAACTCTTTGTAATGCTTCACCATCACACCGCCCACTGCAGCCATGAGGTCGCCTCCGAAGAAACGGAACTCCGCTTGCGAGTCCTCCTCCTTCAATGCAGCCATCAGATGGGAGGCATGCAGGTCGCCGGAAGCTTCACCGACAATCAAGTAATACTTCATATCAATTGATAATTGTCAATTAATTCAGAACCATGCTTTCAGTTCATCAATCAAGCCGTATGCCGTTGCATCCACCGTGGTCGGGGTGATTGCCACATAACCGTTATCAAGCGCCCAATGGTCATTCTTCTCATTTTCGGCATCGTTGTTCTCAAACTCGCCGGTCAGCCAGTAGTAATGGGCATCTCCTCTATGGGCAAAGTTTTCCCATTCATTGGTCCATTGCCCCTTGGTTTGTTCGCAAATCTTCACACCCTTCAATTCTTTGGTATCGGGGAAGTTGACATTGAGGCATGTCAACGGAGGGAGTCCTTTCTCCAATACCAGCCGGGCTATCTCGCGGATGTAAGGACCTGCAGGTTCAAAATCAGCGTTCGGCTCATGGTTGCAAAGGGAGAATCCGATGGAAGGCACTCCTTTCAGGCATCCCTCTATCACAACGCCCATCGTACCGGAATAATGCAGGTTTACAGAAGAATTGTCGCCGTGGTTGATGCCGCCTACCACCAAGTCGGGCTTGCGGTCGAGCACCGTATGAAAAGCCAGCTTCACACAATCGGTCGGCGTACCGGAACACTTGTATACCGTCAGCCCAACATCCTTACGGACCAACTGGTAGTGGATAGGTTCCGTTACAGTCAGCGCACACGCACTTCCAGAGCGGGGTGCATCCGGCGCCATTACCACAATCTCGCCCAGCGGACGGAGGAATTTGATTAACTCGCTAATACCTTTCGCAATGATGCCGTCATCATTGGAAATCAATATCAAAGGTCTCTGATTTTCCATAACTTTCTTTTTTATTATCGTGCAAAAGTAGCTAAAAAGGCTTTAAACAGAATACTACAAAGATAATAATTCTTTTGTATTCAAAGATATTTTCAGAAAAGGCTAACTTTGTACCGACAATAATTGGAATATAATCATTCATAAAATCCATGCTATAATGAACACTTTTTGCCATTCTACCATTGCTGCACGCATCGAGACGGCAGCTGCCGCAATTATTCTGTTTCTAACAACCCTGACAAGCTGTGGCAGGAGCAGTTCTCCCGAGCCACTTGACCAATGGAATGACGGGACATCTACGCTTCACACGACAGACCCGGTCATTGCAGAAGGCCGGAAGCTCTTCAACGACAAAGAATACCAAAATTTCCGACTCACCGGAGAAGCCCTCACACAACCCGGCTCCGAAGCAGGCCTCCTCTTTCATACGGACGGCGAGTCCGGTTATGAAGTGATATTCCGTAACGGAGACATCGACGGCACACGCAAGAGCGGCTCACTCGCCTCGGTGCGCAACCTCTATCGCTCACTCGCAAAAGATGGAGAATGGTTTGACTTCGAGATAACCGTACGCGGACAAAACATCATTGTCTGCATTAACGGAACCGAAGTTGTTTGCTATACCGAACCCGGATACCCATATCGCACAGAGGAGCACGCCCGGCAACTGCTGAGTCAAGGTTCCATTGCCCTGCAAGGCATACACGGCGAAGTGTCATTCCGGAATCTCGCCATCGAACGGCTTGCCAAGGAAGCACGCAACGAAGCCGACACGCTTGCTCCGGTAGACGAGCGCACGGATGAGATAATCAGGCTACAGCAGCACGATTTCCCAGTTATAGACTATCACGTTCACTTGAAAGGAGGGCTGACGAAGGAAATGGCACACGCCATGTCCATGAATTACGGTATCAACTATGGTGTCGCCCCCAATGCTGGAGAAGGAGGCGTAGGACGTATGCTGGCCGATGACAAAGAAGTGTACGACTATTTTAATGAAGTAAAAGGGATGCCATTCCTGTGCGGTGTACAAGGTGAGGGACGCAAATGGACGGCAACTTTCTCGCAGGAAGCCTTGGGGATTTTCGATTACCTGTTTACCGACGCCATGACCATCATAGACCACAAGGGACGTAACTCGCGCATCTACCGGGCCGAAGAAGCACTCTTTGATGACATTACGCTTGAACAGTATATGGACCACCTTGTCGACCAAACAGTCCTGATTCTGACCAACGAGCCTGCCGACATTTATGCCAACCCTACCTTCTTGCCCGATACTATGGCGCATGATTACGACAAGTACTGGACGGACGGACGCATTGAACGCGTATTGGATGTATTGCAACAACATGGAATCGCTCTGGAAATCAATGCACGCTACCGGATTCCCAGTTTCGAGATTATCCGTCGCGCCAAAGCACGTGGAATCAAATTCACATTCGGTACAAACAATGTCGATGCCGACTTCGGACGACTGGAATACTGCGCCGAAGCCATCAAGCAATGTGGCCTCACAGCCGACGATATATGGTTCCCGTCGATGAGCACACGCCGCTCCCGCCCCATTGTCATATACAACCGATTCGAGTAGCAGGGAACAACCGCTGTCATCTTCACCAACAGAAACGATATACCTATGGACATTCTTCTCATCATCTTGGGCATCCTCTGCCTGATTGTCGGATTGGCAGGCTGCATCCTGCCTATGATTCCGGGACCGCCCGTAGCCTATGCAGGCTTGTTGCTTCTACATTTCACGGACAAGGCGCAGTTTTCCACCACGCAGTTACTTTTATGGCTGGCAGCAGTCGTCCTTGTACAGATACTGGATTATTTCGTCCCGATGCTGGGCAGCAAATACAGCGGAGGCAGTCGGTGGGGAACGCGCGGCTGCCTCATAGGCACCATCGTAGGGTTGTTCTTCATGCCTTGGGGCATCATCCTCGGCCCCTTTCTCGGAGCCTTTGCCGGCGAACTGATGGGAGGCAGCAAGACAGACCAGGCCTTGAAATCGGGGCTGGGCTCGCTGCTTGGATTCTTGCTGGGCACAGTAGTGAAATGTGTGATGTGTGCGTACTTCTGCTGGGAGTTCGTCAAAGCCTTGGTCTGACACCAGCTCCTCTCCTTCTGCCCGGGAACAACTTATCCCCCGACCATCTTCCACACGGTAGTCCATCTGCATGAGATGTACATCTCGAGCAACATGAGATGCACGTTTCAAACAACACGAGATGTACATCTCATGCAAGTAGAGAGAATAGTCCAAGCCAATGTCTTCCATTGGTTTACAAATCTTAATCTTCTGCAAGCGAGACAAAAAATCAGCTTCATTTCAAGATAAATACGTATATTTGCCCACTAAACAGAGAAAGAACGCTTTACGCGCAATTTACAAGAAGAAAAACAGCGGTAAACGTCTGTGAGTTATTAACAAAACAGCCGACTTATCAACCGTTTTTGCAATCTTTCTCCAAATTTGTAGGCGCTATCCGGAATTATCACTTATTTCGCTGCCAATAAATATTGAGATTATGGGAAAAATAATTGCTATGGCTAACCAAAAGGGTGGTGTAGGCAAGACTACGACGACAATCAACCTCGCAGCCTCACTCGCCACGCTTGAAAAGAAAGTGCTCGTTGTAGATGCCGACCCGCAGGCCAATGCCTCCTCAGGATTGGGTGTGGACATCAAGCAGTCGGAATGTACTATCTACGAGTGCATTATTGACCGTGCAGACGTACGCGAGGCCCTTCATGACACGGAGATAGACACACTGAAGGTAATCTCCTCCCACATCAATCTGGTAGGTGCCGAAATAGAGATGCTCAATCTGAAAAACCGCGAAAAGATACTGAAAGAAGTACTCGCTCCGCTGAAGAATGAGTTTGATTATATCTTGATAGACTGTTCCCCGTCTTTGGGTCTGATTACGGTCAACGCACTGACTGCCGCCGATTCGGTAATCATCCCCGTACAAGCGGAATATTTTGCACTGGAAGGCATCAGCAAATTGCTGAATACCATTAAAATCATCAAGTCCAAGCTGAACCCTGCCCTCGAAATCGAAGGCTTCCTGCTGACGATGTACGACTCGCGTCTGCGCCAGGCCAACCAGATTTACGATGAAGTGAAACGCCACTTCCAGGAATTGGTATTCAACACCGTCATCCAGCGCAATGTGAAACTGAGCGAAGCTCCCAGCTACGGCCTGCCCACCATTCTCTATGACGCAGACTCAACCGGAGCCAAAAACCACATGGCACTTGCCAAGGAATTGATAAGCAGAAACGAAAAGAAGTGATTATAGTGGTTAGTGATTAATGATTAGTGATAAATACCATATTTACAATGCACAAACAAATCATCCCGTATGGTTAAATTGTAAATCGTCAAATAGTAAATAAACAGATGGCACAAAGAAATGCATTAGGACGCGGGCTAGACGCCCTCTTCTCCATGGATGAAGTAAAGACCGAAGGCTCCTCCTCTATCAATGAGATAGAGCTGTCGAAGATTACGGTCAATCCCAACCAGCCCCGTCATGAATTCGACCCGGTTGCGTTGCAGGAGTTAGCCGATTCCATCTCCGAAATCGGCATCATACAGCCCATCACCCTGCGCAAGCTTAGCGACGACGAATACCAGATTATCGCCGGCGAGCGTCGTTTCCGTGCTTCGCAGCTTGCCGGACTGACAAGCATCCCTGCCTATATCCGCACTGCAGATGACGAGAACGTCATGGAAATGGCGCTCATCGAAAACATACAGCGCGAAGACTTGAACTCCGTAGAAATAGCCCTCGCTTACCAGCATCTGTTGGAACAATACGGACTGACGCAGGAACGCCTCAGCGAACGCGTAGGTAAGAAGCGTACCACCATTGCCAACTACCTGCGCCTGCTCAAACTGCCCGCCCCCGTCCAGATGGGACTGCAGAACAAGCAGATAGACATGGGACATGCCCGCGCGTTGGTAACGCTTGGCGATCCCAAACTGCAAGTGAAGATTTTTGAAGAGATACTCGAACAAGGTTATTCCGTACGCAAAGTAGAGGAAATCGTGAAATCCCTGAGCGAAGGAGAAGCCGTGAAAAGCGGCGGCCGCAAGATAGCCCCCAAGCGCGCCAAACTGCCCGAAGAGTTCAATATGCTGAAGCAGCAGCTTTCCAGTTTCTTCAGCACCAAAGTACAGTTGACCTGCTCCGAAAAAGGCAAAGGAAAAATCAGTATCCCGTTCAGTAACGAAGAAGAACTGGAACGTATCATCGGTATTCTCGATACGCTGAAAAAATAAATGACAAAGAAGAGAAGAATATATCAAATCAGTATCGCCCTGCTGCTTTGCCTGATGCAGACGGCAGGGATTGCTATGTATGGTCAGAGCCGCCCGCGTGCCGCCGCAAAGAGGATACACAGGCTGCAGGCAGACTCTCTTGCCGCCGTACGGCAAGCAGCTCGGATGCAGGCCGACAGCCTGAACCGGACTATGGAAGAAGTGCCGCCTCTCCAGGCCGTTGCCCCGGCAGACAGCATTGCCACTGCCGACAGCATTGCCGCCGAGAACAAGAAAAAGCTGCTGGAAATGACTTCCGCTCCCGTCCTGAAAGAATCGGAAGTGCCGGCAGACAGCCTCAAAAAAGAAATCGATCAGAAAATATGGGTTCCCAACCCTACAAAAGCCACCTGGCTGGCGCTCGTAATTCCCGGCGGCGGACAAATCTACAACCGGAAATACTGGAAATTGCCCATATTCTACGGCGGCTTTGCCGGATGTGCCTATGCCTTGACGTGGAACAGCAAAATGTACAAGGACTACTCCACCGCATATAAAGACGCGATGAACGGCAATATGCAGTCCAGCAGCATCACCGACCTGTTGCCGCCCGGATATACAATCTCCGAAACCCAATTGAAAGAATTGCTGCGCAAGCGAAAAGACACTTACCGCAGATACCGCGACCTAAGTATCTTCGCTTTCATCGGAGTCTACCTGCTGTCTGTCATAGACGCTTATGTGGATGCCGAATTATCCAATTTCGACATAACCCCCGACCTCAGCATGAAGGTAGAG
>ENA-UAOX01000467-UAOX01000467.1-human-gut-metagenome-genome-assembly--contig:-NODE-467-length-10732-cov-15.577503_pt1 | contig 10732 bp, 9 predicted proteins | sample MGYA00243473_ERZ654563 | MGnify/ENA primary metagenome ERZ654563 (study PRJEB26926, sample SAMN06164593) | human gut metagenome | biome: ENVO:00009003; feature: ENVO:2100002; material: ENVO:00002003...
TGCGTGCAGTGGTCTTACTTTATTTCCGTTTTCATCCGGTTCACCGCCGAAAACCTGTGCTGTGGTACGCATATTCGGAGCGTTGGAACTGTTCGAGTTTATTGCAAAAATAGGGGTGCCTGTAAACCCGAAGATATGATAATTTTTAAAGTGCTTTGTAATAGACTTGTGCATATCTCCAAACTGAGAACGATGGCATTCATCAAAAATCATAACAATGTGTTTTTTATAAACTTCATGTTCTTTGTTCTTGGATATGAATTTATCTAACTTTTGAATGGTTGTGATGATGATTCTTGCATTATCATCTTCCATTTGTTTTTGCAGAATTTTAGTAGAGGTGTTGCTGTTGGCAGCACCTTCTTCAAATCTGTCGTATTCTTTCATTGTTTGGTAGTCAAGATCTTTTCTATCGACAACAAATAATACTTTATCAATGAAATTCAATCCTTGAGCAAGCTGTGCGGTTTTAAAGCTGGTTAAAGTCTTGCCGCTTCCGGTGGTATGCCAAATGTAACCGCCTGCCTCTTTTCTGCCGGTTTTTTTGAGATTAGTAGAAACGATAATGCGGTTTAGGATTTTTTCAGTTGCCGCAATTTGATAAGGACGCATTACCAATAGTAAATCATCTGAAGTAAACACACAGTAACGAGTCAAAATATTAAGCAGCGTATGTTTTGCAAAAAAGGTTTTTGTAAAGTCCACAAGGTCCGGGATGGTACGGTTTTTTTCATCCGCCCAATAACTTGTAAATTCAAAGCTATTAGAAGTCTTTTTCTTTTTTGCTGCGTTTTTTTCTGCATTATCTTTGATATGCTGAAATCTTGTTGTATTAGAATAATACTTTGTGTGTGTACCATTGGAGATTACAAACAGCTGTACATACTGATACAATCCGCTGCCTGCCCAAAAGCTGTCACGCTGGTATCGATTGATTTGGTTAAACGCTTCTCGAATTGCGTTTCCTCGTTTTTTAAGCTCAATATGCACCAATGGCAATCCGTTTACCAAAATCGTCACATCATAACGAGTATCATGCTTTCCGCCATCTTCTTCATACTGGTTTATTACCTGCAAATGATTGTTATGAATGTTGGTTTTGTCGATCAGTTTGATGTTTTTTACATATCCGTTATCAAGGTTAAGGTTTTGCAGATAATCTTCCTGTATTTTGCGGGTTTTCTCTACAATTCCATCATTACCGTTTGAAATAACGCTGTTGTAAAAGTCGTTCCACTCTTTATCGAAAAAGGTGTAGTTATTCAGTTTTTCAAGCTGTGTACGGAGGTTGTCAATTAAGTCCTGTTCGCTTTTTATAGTAATGTATTCGTAGCCTTGACTGACAAGGCGATTTATAAAATCTTGTTCAAGCGCCGCTTCGCTTTGATAGTCGGTGCTTTTTCTTTTTTCGGGTGTGTACTCAGCCACTACTGTACTTTCAGTAGAGCTTGCCACAATTTCAAAGCTATTCATTTTCCGCCGCCTCCTTTTTCTTAAAAGTTAAGAGCTTATCTCGGTAATATTCATATTGTTTTTGTCTTGCTTCGATTTCGACAGGCAATCCCTCGCTGATATCGTTGCAAAGCTTATCGAAACAGTCAAGAATATCAACAATGCGCTGTTGTTCTGCAAGCGATTTTTTCTCATCTTCCGGATATGGAATTGGAATAGTTAATTTTTCAAAATCGGTTTTATTAAATTTACTCTGTCCCATATTTGAAGTGACTTTTTTCAATTTCTTTTGAAATTCAAAAGATTCAAATGTGTATTTTAAATATAGCAAATTAACTTTACTGCTACGAATTAGCAACGCGTTTTTAGCAAGAGCATTGTATTTATACGGTAGCTTTATTGGATCGATATAGTATACTTCTCCACAATTTCCTACACTAGGTAAAACAATACATGGGGTATCTAATTGAACTCTCCACAAATAATCATATGAATCTTTAGATATATAAATTGGTGAGTTATTGGTATAATTGCACTTAATATCAACTGTTCTTATTAGCTGGGCATAATCTGGTTTTGATAAATAAGGCACTTTTTTTGAAACTTCAGCAAAAGAACCCGCTGCTGCAAAGTTAGTTATTGTGTCACAAACTTCTTTTATCGGATATAATTTACTCTGCTTAATTGAATTTAAAACAGTGTCCCTATAATACTCATATTGCTGTTTTCTCGCAGTGAGTTCCGTAGTGAGTTCCGTAGTGAGTTCCGTAAATTTATCCAATATACGAACGATTTCTTCTTGTACCGGTAAAGGTGGAAGAGGAATTATGAAGTCTTCAGTTACTCGCAAAGAAATTTGAGGTAATGATCCCATTCCTGAAGCTGCTTCTCTGAAGTGTTCAATATTATTTTTCAGAACATAATATAAATATTTTACTTTGATTGGATTATCTGCTGTATATGCCCACATTTCATTTTTAAAAGTAAATGGTTTATCATAATAAACAGCATCAATTACCCCTCTGGACTGCACTAAAACAGCAGGTACTCTCGTAATATTTGCATTAGGTATATCAGCCTCATGAGCAGTGATGACAGTTTTTCCTCCTGCAAAGATTTTGATTTCACCGTCATCAGATGCAATTTCCTTCATTTTGCCCGCAGTAATAGGAGTACCTTTTATTCTTGTATAACTATTTTTTATTTTCTTAAATTCTACCCCATTTGGGCAAAGCTCATTTATAAGTTGTTCTAATTTACTCATTCTCCTCACCTCCGGTATGCCAACCTAAGGTACCTATCGCATTCATTAGTTCTCTGTTAGTTTTTATTTTTTCCAGTACACCTGTAACTAATCGATAAAAAGCATCAAATTTTTGTAATGCCTCATCTTCGTCATAATCTCCATGAACCACATCACTAAGCTCACCAAATAGTTTATAGCCATCTTCAGCAAATTCCGAAGGAATGATATTACACTGATCTTTTACCGGTGTAAGAATCTGAAGAAACGGTTTAAGATTACCGTTTGCTTTCCTCGTTTCAATGGGCGGATTTGCAGCCTCTGCTGTTTGGGTAATAATTCTTTCAAAAACCTTTCTCAAATAAACAATAGACCCTGCTCCAAATCCTTCTCTGGCTGCCTTTCTGGCTTTTTCCAAAGCATCTGTGAAATCACCGTAAGTTTCAGTATTTAGCGAAACTGCTTCCGAAAATTTCTCACTTCTTTTTACAATACGCACATAAGGATATTGACTATGTATATTATCTTCTCCTCTGCACTCAAGCAAAAACCACATTTGCACAGAAGCACCGCAACGAGGGCATTCAAGAACACAGTCAATGCTGACAGTCTTTTCGTTTACACCAATGCAGAACAAGTCTTCCCCAGAATAAAATGTACGTTGATCGCCGCAATTATTACAATAATAATTTAATGCAACTTTACCGACCGCTATTTTTTTAGAATTTCCGGTTTTAAGCTTCCTACTGCCCAAAAAGCCTTCTATTTGTACATAATCTGTTGTTATTGGTTTTGATAACACATCTGATAATCTCATACATTACGCCTCCTCAATTTCAGCTATAATCGCATCAATTTCGGCACGCAATGTATTTTCACGCTGAACAATTACAGATATTTGCTTGTTAAGGACAGCTATATCGATAGCTTCTCTTGTATCCTCGCTTTCTACATAAGTTGACACAGAAAGATTGTAATCTGCATTTTCAATATCTTCCTGTTTAACAAGAGCAGTAAAATGCTTTTCCGTCTTTCGGTTGATATAAGCGTTTAATATATTCTGAATGTTATCAGGCTCGTTGCTTGATGTTCCATCCCCCAATTTATTGCTGTTGGTAGACTTAACAAATTCTTTTGAAGCATCAATAAACAGAGTTTGGTTGTCAACTTTAGATTTTTTGAGAACCATAATACAAGTCGCAATGCTTGTTCCGTAAAAAAGATTATCGGGCAGCTGAATGATACATTCGATATAGTTATTATCAATCAGATATTTTCTGATTTTCTGTTCTGCACCTCCACGATACATAATACCGGGAAAACAAACAATAGCCGCCGTTCCGTCTGTAGCAAGCCAATGCAGGCAATGCATAATAAAAGCAAAGTCCGCTTTTGATTTAGGAGCCAATACACCGGCAGGAGAAAATCGAGGATCGTTTATCAGTGTTCCGTTGTCAGAGCCTTCCCATTTTATAGAGTACGGGGGATTTGAAACGATGGCTTCAAACGGTTCTTCGTCCCAATGCTTAGGATCAGTCAAAGTGTCGCCATGTTCAATGCTGAATTTATCGTAACCTATGTCGTGTAAGAACATATTGATGCGGCAAAGGTTATAAGTTGTAATGTTAATTTCCTGACCAAAGAATCCATTACGGACATTGTCTTTACCAAGAATTTTTGCAAACTTCAAAAGTAACGAACCGCTTCCCACAGCAGGATCGTATACTTTATTTACTTCTGTTTTCATTTTACCGTTATTATCAAGAAGTGAAATTTTTGTCAGAAGCTCAGATACCTCTTGTGGGGTAAAAAATTCGCCGCCGCTTTTTCCGGCGTTAGAAGCGTACATTCCCATCAGATACTCATAAGTATCCCCAAATGCATCAATGGAATTATCTTGATAATTACCAAGATCCATATCCCCGATAACAGTAATTAATTTTTTAAGCCTTTTGTTTCTTTTAATAACTGTTGGTCCGAGCTTATTGCTGTTCACATCTATATCATCAAACAGTCCTTTAAAATTTTCTTCGCTTGGACTTCCAATGGCAGAGGCTTCGATGTTCTTAAAAATCTCTTGTAGTTTTTCATTTAGATTTTCGTCCAAGTCACTAATTTCAATTTCCATACCATTTTTTTCAGACTTTTCTTTAACTTCTTTATCTTCTTTTTTAATTTTCAATAATAAATTATTAAACAATTCAGTTGGCTTGATAAAGAATCCCTTTTCTTGCACCATTTCATCTCTAATGCTTTCTGCTACATCATCATCAATCTTGGCATAATCAAACTCATTATTTCCTGCATCCCATTCCCCTTTATTTATGTAACTTGTAAGATTTTCAGATATGTATCTATAAAACAGTATACCTAAAACATACTGTTTAAAATCCCAGCCATCAACGCTACCCCTAAGTTCATTAGCAAGTGTCCATATTGTACGATAAAGTTCATTTCTTTCTTGTTCTCTTTTATTATCACTCATTTTTGCAATCTCCATTCTTAAGTATTTTTTTGTAATTTATGTTTTTTCGCAATTCACTGCACAACTCTTTATCTTTTAATATTTCAGCAATATCAGCAGGCACTTCATTTCGCTCTTGTGCAGCCAAGTCAAAAAATAAATTTCTTTGCTCTTCTGTTGGATTCAACAACTTTAGCATTGCAAATTGTCTTTCTGGAGGAGGTGGATTAACTTTACCACTTAAAATGTCATAAAAATACGGTTTTTTTATACCGAGTGTGGTGTAAAACTTGATATTTGATAAGTTTGCCTCTTTTATCATTTGTGCAAGTAAATTGCAAAATTTAATAGAATTATCATTATCCAAGTAATCACCACCATTTCTAATTTAGTATGTAAGTATACATACTTACATACTATCATTTTTCTAATAAAAAATCAACAAGAATCAATCGTGTATTTATTGATTCTTGCTGGTTTTTATAGACGATAGATTTCTTATCTATTATATCTCTATGTGTATTTATATTTTATTCATCCTTTTACTTTTCCCTCATACATCTCCCACAATCTCTTCTGCTCTGCTCCTATCCTCAATATCTCCTGCAAATTCCTCACCATCGCCTCAACATTAGCATCCATCTGCTCAACAGTACCAGTGCGATTACCTGCCGAAATCTCCCATTGAACACTCTCTTTAGAGTAATATTCTTTAGTCTCCACATTCATATATCCATACAACGAATATGAATAGCCACTGCTTTTCTCTAGGAATATCGGTGCTACTTCCCCTTTAGAAGTTTTCCATCTCATCAGCCTTGGAAACCAACACAAGCCTTCTTTTATCAGTTCTTTGAATGCTTCAAGCAGCTTGCCCAGCTCATTCAATATTCCACGGAATGAGTTTCCTGCCTCTATTGTCTTATCTGCTTCGACCTGATTAGCATATTCTTCTATTGTAGGTGCAAATAATCTGAATGACGATACAAAATTCTTGATTCTATCAAGTAATATCGTAGCATCTTCTGCTTTTTCAATAGCACTTGCCAACTCTTCATTTACCGATTGAAGTTCTGACCTCTTTTCGTCAAGTTCCATTGATATCTGTTTTGATTCTCTACTATCCATTTCTGATAGTGACTTAGTAATCCGCCGCATACTTTCCAGGCATGAAATATCAGACTCCAGTTTTTCTTTTTTATCCGTATATTCTTTTTCAATAGCTTTATTTGCCTTAACTGCCCTATCCGATTCTTCCACCTGCTCTTGTAATTGTGTCAAATGCTTTGTCTCCTGAGCTACCTTATACTCTGCAACGGATAAATCATGATTTCGACCTTTCGACTTTTCTTTTATCTGTTTCCCAAACCAGTCATTCACTTCTTTATTCGCCACCTCTCGAAGCTCATCCTGCAGCACTCGTGATAACACATCTTTAGTAAATACCTTACGTTTTGACACCTGCTTGCTAAGACCTTTCTTATATCCATCTGCCACAGGAACTCCGACAATGTGCATATGCGGACTGTCCTCATCAAGATGAACCACAGCATTTGCAACTACAAACTGTGGAAGCCTCTTTCTAAGCTCGTCCAGTATTATCTGATATGACAATTTCATATATGACTTCATATCATCAAATTGCTTCCAAAACTCCCTGTCACCTATCTGAATGATTATTTCAACTGCCATATCCTGTTCCTTACCTGCAACATGTTCAAAATAATCTTCTATTTTTCGGTCTGGTCGTATCTGCTTTTTATTATATTCTTCTAATGCCTCATCGAATTCTTTATGGTATACTGTTTTTACATCATCAATCAGATTTGATGTACCATATATGATACAAATGTTGTCTTTGCTATAATCTGATGATTTATATTTTCTCAGGTTATGCTTTGCAACAGCTGCAAGCTTAGATTTCGATGTAATGGCACTTTTCTTATTGCTCACATGAGCTGTATATGAAATATTTCCCATTCGCATCTCCTTATCTGTACTACCTTTTTATCTGTTAAATCTATCGGAGCAGTGCAGTTATCATCTTGGCTCTGCCACAGATGATAACCCCCTAGCAGTTTTGGCAAGCCAAAATTGCAGTGGGCTCTCCGAGGGTTTTTTATATTATCTTTACCATTACCAAGAGTTTAATAATCTGTACTTTTTATGATTACAGACTCTAAACTCTTTCCTAGAATTTAGAATCTGCTTTTTTAAACATCCAGATTGTTAAACTCTTTATTCCGGCATTACCCAAGTCCAGTAAATTGTTCCATCTTCTGCTTTTTCTTTATCTGATGTTATACCCAGCTTTTTCTTTGCCGATAAAAGAGTATTTCTCTTAATGCTCCTCTTTGCAGCTTCCATCATTATTTCATTAGATGGAATTACCTTGTTTGAACCAAAGTATTCTTTGATAAAATTCTCCGCAATGTCGAGCTTCTTTTTTCCTCTTCCTTCATTGCCGGATAACAGCTCATCTATGGTGATGTCATATGGTCCTATGCATACCATTCCATTATCCTCAGTCATTTCAAATCCTATCGCATCCCCTGCCGGAGCTAATGAAGATTTATCATGTGCCATTATTCTTATATTAGGTTTATCACGAAGCCTCGCAACCAGCAGAACACTTCTGGCAGTTGCCTGTATATCAATAGAACCAAGTCCTCTGTATGTTGATTTACTTCCAGATGCCTTATTCATATGACCAATAAGAATAATTGCACAATTATGCTTTTCTGCTATTATTCCAAGATGCTTTAACACCGGTCTTATTTCATTTGCTCTATGCATATCAACTGTAGCTCCGATATATGCCTGAATCGGATCAAGAATGATTAACCTCGCCTTAGTCTCAATTATTGCCTGCTCCAGCCTATCATCTGTCATTGATAATTCCTTATCTGTCTCATCAATAACCCGAATCATGGAACAATCTGCTCCTGCCTTTTCTAATCTGGGCTTAATTGTATCTTCAATTCCATCTTCTGCTGTCTGATATATGATATGAATAGGTTCATATTCCTTATCATCGTCACAGGGGAGCGGCAAGCCCCTGCTAAGAGCTGCCGCTAACTTGAGAACCAAAGTTGTCTTTCCTTCTCCCGGATCTCCTTCAATAATTGTTATCTTTCCGTATGGTATATATGGATACCATAGCCATTCCACCTCCTTTGAAACCACATCCTCCATATGAATAAGTTTCAGTTCAACATTCTGTTTTTCAACCATATTCATCCTCCTTGCTATACTGCTTCTTTGTTAAAATATCCTGTTTCTTCCCAAACTTTTTTATCCGGACAATAATAGCTGAACTCATTTGAGCTCCCTACCTTTATTGCCGTTCCAAATTTGAGTAATCCTTGTTGTATTCCCAGCCTTACATACTGTGCGTCCTTCCCTATTGCACTTGCAATCTCTTTTATTGGTACATTTCTCCCTGTAAAAGCTGGTAAATCACCCTGATAGATAACTTCTGGCATCTCTACCACCTCCTCTTTTTATATAGAGCATTTCTTGCTCTGTTATGTTTTGTATTATACAGACCTTTATTTGCTCTGTCAATAGTTTAAAATTTAATGTTGACTATTAAATATTAGTGTGTTACATTTACAATCACAGGAGGTTGAGACAATGAATACCGGTAAAAAGATTAAATTAATACGAACCTTTCGTGGTTTAACCCAGAAAGAACTAGGCGAAGCTTGTGGAATACATGAAGTTGCAATCCGTAAGTATGAGCTTGGAAAGAATGTTCCTAAGCCTGAACAGCTTAGAAAAATTGCAGATGCACTTGGTGTCAATGTTAATTCATTGATGGAATTTGATATCGAGGCTGATGGTGATGTACTACCATTACTATTTGCTATTGATGAAACATTTGACATTTCTATCAAGGATTTAGACGGAGAGCCCGGTATATTCTTTTCCAATAAGAATCTTGTTCAGTTTCTTAAAGACTGGCAGGCTATGAAAGAATTACTTGATAATGGCAGCCAGACACAGGATAATTACGAAATATGGAAAACTATCCGCCCAAGTGTGACAAAGGTAACCCACGAATAACAATCATTTTATCCGTTTGCTATCAGCTTTCTAGTAAATAGCGAAAGGATGGTGCTTATGAAGTTACCCAACGGATACGGAAGCGTTGTAAAACTTTCCGGCAAAAGAAGAAAACCTTATCAAGTGAGAAAAACTGTAGGCTGGCACTACGATGAGGCGAAAGACAAACAGGTTCAGGATATGATTACAATTGGATATGCAGCTACCAGAGCTGATGGCTTGCAAATGCTTGCTGATTACAATAATAATCCATTTGATACCAAGGCTGCTAAGATGACATTTTCAGATGTCTATGAAGAATGGTCAAAGCGTAAGTTTCCTACTATATCTGAATCTAATGTAAAAGGATACACAGCATCCTATAAATCCTGTGAACCCCTTTACAACAAAATTTTCAAGGATATTAAATTAGTTGATTTACAGACTGTTATTGATACCTGCGGTAAAAATTTTCCTACTCTCAAGAAAATCAAAGTCCTGTTTAACCAGCTATTTGATTATGCTTTGAAAAATGATATTTGCAACAAAGATTATTCAAGCTTCGTTGATATTGTTCAATACAAGGATCGTAACCCTAACAAATACGATAGAAACAAGTTTGAGAAAAATGAAATTGATATTATCTGGGAACAAAAGGAAGACAAATATTATCAGATAGTATTGATGCTCCTATATAGCGGAGTCCGTATCTCTGAAATGCTTGATTTGAAGAAAGAGAATGTTCATCTGAATGAACAGTATTTTGATGTTATCTGTAGTAAAACAGAAAATGGTATCAGAAAAGTTCCAATAGCAGACAAAGTTCTGCCATATTACAAAGCTTGGTATGAATCCTGCCCTGAATGTGAATATTTACTTCATACAGAAGCTGGAAAACATTTTGAATACCGAAACTACTACGATAGCTATTTCAAGCCATTGATGGAACAGCTAGGTATTAATCGTACACCTCACTGCTGCAGACATACATGCATCTCAATGTTAGCAGAAGCTGGTATTAACCAGACGATTATCAAAAAGATTGCGGGGCACTCAGGTGCAATGACACTCACAGAGAAAGTGTATACCCACTTTGATATAAAGGAGCTTGTAGATGCGATTAATAAGATTTAAACAAAGAAAAGGACATTCCCCAGTATCTCTACTGAAAAATGTCCTATACATATCAATATCTTTGTTGCATACCTGCTGCATATGTGTTGCATTCGATGTAAATTCCAACACATCTGACGGCATTCCACAACTTCTGTAACCCTTGAAAAATGGGCTTTTCTTGATATCTTCGTTCTTGGAAGATTATCTCTTTGAGAACTGTGGAGCACGACGAGCTGCTTTGAGACCGTACTTCTTTCTCTCCTTCATTCTTGGATCTCTTGTTAAGAAACCAGCCTTCTTAAGTGATGGACGGTACTCGTCTGAATCAACCTGAAGAAGTGCTCTTGAGATACCATGTCTGATAGCACCAGCCTGACCTGTGTATCCGCCACCGTGTACGTTAACGATTA
>ENA-UAOX01000478-UAOX01000478.1-human-gut-metagenome-genome-assembly--contig:-NODE-478-length-10648-cov-4.840838_pt1 | contig 10648 bp, 9 predicted proteins | sample MGYA00243473_ERZ654563 | MGnify/ENA primary metagenome ERZ654563 (study PRJEB26926, sample SAMN06164593) | human gut metagenome | biome: ENVO:00009003; feature: ENVO:2100002; material: ENVO:00002003...
GTCAGATGTGTATAAGAGACAGATCCTTCTTGACCGGGACGGGGATGCCGCGCTTTTCGGCGTAGTCAATTTCCTCCTCGCGGGTCTTGATGTCCCAGATGCGCCACGGTGCGATAATCTGCATGTTCGGGTCGAACGCCTTGATGGTCAGCTCGAAGCGGACTTGGTCGTTGCCCTTGCCGGTGCAGCCGTGGCAGATGGCAGTGCAGTTCTCCTTGTGAGCGATTTCGACGAGGCGCTTGGCAATCAGCGGCCGTGCGAAGGACGTGCCCAGCAGGTACTTGCCCTCGTAGAGCGCGCCCGCCTTGAGCGTCGGCCAAATGAAGTCCTCGACGAACTCCTTGCGCAGGTCTTCGATGTACAGCTTTTCAGCGCCGCACTTTTTCGCCTTCTCGTGGAGTGGCTCCAGCTCTTCGCCCTGCCCGACGTCGCCCGCAACGCAGACCACGTCGCAGTCATAATTTTCCTTCAGCCACGGCACGATAATCGAGGTATCCAGACCACCGGAATAAGCCAGCAATACGCGCATCTTCGCCATAACAATCGACTCCTTTATCTTCATCCTGATTTTCATCATTTTTGTGTCCGTCTGCCGGACAAGATGGATTATACACCAAGATGAATAAAAATGCAATAGGTCTGCATAAATTTTCTCGGATTTTTCGTAGAGGGATACTGCAATACTTTCCACACATCCCGTGCAGATTGCAACACGAAAGGAGAATACTATGCAGATTCCGTCTTTTCTTTGCCTCCACACGCCCCGTGCAGATTGCAACATATTGCCCCAGCAAACCGTGCTGGGATCGTGAATCATCTTTGCCTCCACACGCTCCGTGCAGATTGCAACATGAATCTGTTCCAGCATCAGCGCAACCTCGTCTTTGCCTCCACACGCTCCGTGCAGATTGCAACCGCGCCATCAGCGGCTTGTCGTCGCCAATCTGCCACTTTGCCTCCACACGCTCCGTGCAGATTGCAACAGGAACGCAAGGCAGAACGCGCCGAACACCGTGCCCTTTGCCTCCACACGCTCCGTGCAGATTGCAACGCGGATGCCACCCCCGCGCCGCCCGCCCAGGCGGCTTTGCCTCCACACGCTCCGTGCAGATTGCAACGCGCAGCTCAGTCAGCAGCATCCATTGGCAGCAGTCCTTTGCCTCCACACGCTCCGTGCAGATTGCAACATCGCCCTGACGGGAATGCGTCGCGGCGAAGTCGTCTTTGCCTCCACACGCTCCGTGCAGATTGCAACAAGGCCTCAGTACTTCCAGCAGCACGCAATACTCCTTTGCCTCCACACGCTCCGTGCAGATTGCAACACCGCCGCGAAATCATTTTAGGAATTTTAGGAGCTTTGCCTCCACACGCTCCGTGCAGATTGCAACGGCAGAAATGCACAGAATGCAATATGCACTTTTCAGAACGTGTGTTGAGTCGGTAGATAGCTTTTCAGTATTGAACAAAGCAATGCTGCGCTGACTATTTTCCCGAAACTCTTCTGCTGTCAAGGCAACCTTTGTTGCCATTAGCGACAGCCCCGGACGGACAATCGACCGGTTTTGTTGGTGCGAACCGCACCGGATTTTCATGTTAGCTGATGCTTCGCCTGATGCCCATGCTGGCAATCGTTTTGGGCAGCGCGGAAAGGCGTTGAATCGTCTCCCGATGGTATTCCACAAATTTCGGATAGTCCCGTTGGAGTGCTTCGCGGTCAAAGACCCGATAAAGCTCGTTTCCGAATGTTTCCTGCAATTTCTTCCTATTATATTCCGGCAAATCTCTTCTGCAATGCTGGAGCAGGAACGCCGAGTACAAATCGCGCTGTATGCGTTCGCCGTCCGGCATAATGTTCCAGCGTTCTTTCAACTCCTTTGCCTTGCATTCGTCTGTCTGATGATTATACTGGCTTGCTTTTACCGCCGTGTCTACCTTTTTGACACCTTCCAGATTCAGTGATTTGCATTTCTGATCCAGCAATGCAATCAGCATCGACGGTGCTTTATTCGCAATGGACTTCCCGAAGCGCTTTTTGCGTTTATAGCGACCCGTCTTTTCGGAAATTTCTGTTTTCTTCGCTTTACGGGTTAATGCGCGGTAGTCCATATCTTCCACAAAGAAGCAATCTCCCAGCGTCAGCAGGTAGTTCGCCAGTTCGTTATGCTGACGCTTTCGGATGTCTGCCTGACGATGCTGCAGCATCGCCAATTGGTGCTGAATCTTTCTGTATCGCTTGGACTTGTTCCGTGTCAGCTTCACTCCTTTCTTGATGGTACCATCCGGCTTATAGTTTTCCGGATTCGTCGCCCGTCGGCTTCTGTCCATTTTACGCTGTAAGCGTCGCTTTTCTTGCTCTATGTTCTGCACACGGTCAGCCAATTCCAGCAGGTTAACCTCGCTATCGGTCGAGTATGCCAACGTTCGCGTGCCAATGTCGATGCCGACGACACCATGCCCGACGGGATGCTTCGGCGCACCGCTTATCGAATCACACTTCACCGCCGGTTTTCCTTCCAAAGCAAGCTGTGCGTACCAATGCGTCTTCGTTTTGCCGTCTTTGCGTAGAATACGGACGTATTTCACGCGCTTGCTGAGCATTTCTGTTTCATACTCGTTGTTGGGTGACAGTTGCAGCGGAAGTTTCAGCCCTTTCCATTCGACGTAACTACCGCGAAAAATTATTTCGATGCCACCACTCTTTCCCGCCTGTGAATACCCTCTCAGCGAGGATAATTCTCCCTTTTTCTTAAAATGCACCATCTTTCCATCTTTTGAAAGCAGCACTTTTTCAAACGCCGTCCAAGCTTGTGACGCAATTCCATGAACTGCCACGCTTGAAGCAATGTTATCCTTGAAATGCGGATAATAATATTTCATATCCGCCTTAAGGTGGTTTTCGCTAAGTCCATTTTGATCCAGCAATTGTCGTTTCTTTTTCCAAAGTTCTTTTGTTTCTTCTTGCTTCGCGTTTTCCAGCTTCTGTTCAATTTCTTGATATTGCTGCGTTCTTTGGAGTTTGCGCAGTTTCTTCAACTCCGCATGAACTATCGTATTATAGATTTGTCTACCAATTTCAAAGCGTTTTTCAAGGCGGTCGGACTGCCACTTTTCCAATTTAAGCGGCAACGTGAGGCAACAAGTATCTGTGCTACTCCTTTTCACGCGCGTCCCCTCCCCTTCCAGTGCTTTTCCACCCCATTATACCGCATCTTCTCCTCATTTTCAAGCAAGAACAGCAAATTCGACATTCATCCGCTGTTTTTTTACTGTACAGCGCTTTTTGCATTTGTCCCCTTCGCCCATCTATTCGCCATTCCATTCATCCCGTTCCGAAAACGTATTAAATTGTGAAAAAAATATCGTTAAAACCGTGTCAGCTACTTGACAAAGGCTTAACAATCTGCTACACTGTTCTCGTCACCCCGACAAACACCGACATCCCCCGTTCGCGGGCGCATCCCCGCAGAACGGATGAAGCATAAGGAGAGAGTATCATGGCGAAAGAGTATCCGATCGTCGATAACGTGGAGAGCTTCGAGGCGGCCCTCGCCCGCGTCCGCGCGGCACAGAAGGTCTATGCGACCTACACGCAGGAGCAGGTGGACAAGATTTTCAAGGCAGCTGCCCTCGCCGCGAACAACATGCGCATCCCGCTGGCGAAGATGGCGGTGGAAGAAACCGGCATGGGCGTGGTGGAAGATAAGGTCATCAAGAACCACTACGCCGCTGAATACATCTACAACGCCTACAAGGACACGCAGACCGTCGGCGTGCTGGAGCGCGACGAAGCATTCGGCATGATGAAGGTTGCAGAACCTATCGGCGTTGTCGCGGCGGTCATCCCGACCACCAACCCCACATCTACCGCCATTTTCAAGACGCTGATTTGCCTCAAGACCCGTAACGGCATCATCATCTCTCCCCATCCGCGCGCGAAGAAGTCCACCATCGCCGCCGCGAAGGTTGTGCTGGAAGCCGCTGTGGCTGCCGGCGCGCCCGAAGACATCATCTCGTGGGTCGATGTTCCCTCGCTGGAGCTGACCAACATGGCGATGAAGGAAGCTGACATCATCCTCGCCACCGGCGGCCCCGGCATGGTCAAGGCGGCGTACTCCTCCGGCAAGCCTGCCCTGGGCGTCGGCGCTGGCAACACGCCCGCGATTATCGACGAATCCGCTGACGTGAAGGTGGCCGTCAACTCCATCCTGCACTCCAAGACGTTCGACAACGGCATGATCTGCGCGTCCGAGCAGTCCACCATCGTACTGGACAGCATCTACGACGCGGTGAAGGCAGAGTTTGCCAAGCGCGGCGCGTACTTCCTCGAAGGCGAAGAGCTGGACAAGGTGCGCAAGACCATCATCATCAACGGCGCGCTGAATGCCAAGATCGTCGGTCAGAAGGCGCACACCATTGCCAAGCTCGCAGGCGTGGACGTGCCGGAAACCGCCAAGGTGCTGATTGGTGAAGTCGAATCCGTGGATATTTCTGAAGAGTTCGCGCATGAGAAGCTCTCCCCCGTGCTGGCGATGTACCGCGCCAAGGACATCGACGATGCGTTCGACAAGGCGGAGCACCTGATTGCTGACGGCGGCTACGGCCACACCTCTTCTATCTACCTGAACGCCGTCACCCGCAAGGATTTGATTGACCGCTTCGCCGCGCGCATGAAGACCTGCCGTATCCTCGTCAACACGCCTTCCTCTCAGGGCGGCATCGGCGACCTGTACAACTTCATGCTGCGTCCGTCGCTGACGCTGGGCTGCGGCTCTTGGGGCGGCAACTCCGTCTCCGAGAACGTCGGCGTCAAGCACCTGCTGAATGTCAAGACTGTTGCCATCCGGAGGGAGAATATGCTGTGGTTCCGTGCGCCTGAAAAGGTCTACCTCAAGAAGGGCTGCCTGCCTGTCGCCCTGAATGAACTCAAGGCAGTTATGGGCAAGAAGCGCTGCTTCATCGTCACCGACGCGTTCCTGTTCAAATCCGGCTTCACCAAGGCGATTACCGACAAGCTGGATGAGCTGGGCATCGTCCACACCACGTTCTACGATGTTGCGCCCGACCCGTCCCTCGCCTGCGCGAAGGAAGGCGCAAAGGCCATGACCTCCTTCCAGCCGGACTGCATTATCGCCATCGGCGGCGGTTCCGCAATGGACGCCGGCAAGATTATGTGGGTCATGTACGAGCATCCGGAAGTGGACTTCCTCGACATGGCAATGCGCTTCATGGATATCCGCAAGCGTGTGTACACCTTCCCGAAGATGGGCGAAAAGGCGTACTTCATCGCCGTCCCGACCTCCGCTGGCACGGGCTCCGAAGTCACTCCGTTCGCCGTCATTACCGATCAGGACACCGGCGTGAAGTACCCGCTGGCGGACTACGAGCTGCTGCCGAAGATGGCGATTGTGGATGCTGACATGATGATGTCCGCGCCGAAGGGCTTGACCTCCGCCTCCGGTATCGATGCGCTGACCCACGCGCTGGAAGCCTACGCCTCCATGATGGCGACGGACTTCACCGACGGTCTGGCGAAGCAGGCGGCTCAGCTGATTTTCGAGTATCTGCCCGCGTGCTACGACAACGGTCAGAACGAGCCGGTTGCCCGCGAAAAGATGGGCAATGCCGCCACGATGGCTGGCATGGCGTTCGCGAACGCATTCCTCGGCGTCTGCCACTCCATGGCGCACAAGCTGGGCGCGTTCCATCACCTGCCGCACGGCATCGCCAACGCGCTGCTGATTGAGCTGGTCATCCGCTACAACAGCGCCGAAGTTCCCACGAAGATGGGCACTTTCCCGCAGTACGCCTATCCGCACACGAAGCGCCGCTACGCTGAATTCGGCGAGTTTCTCGGCTTCAAGGGCGCGAATGACGACGAGACGGTGGAGAACCTCATCCGCAACATCCATGCCCTGAAGGAGCGCGTCGGCATCAAGAATACGATCCGCGACTACGGTGTGGACGAGGAGAAGTTCCTCGCGACGCTGGACGAAATGTCCGAGCAGGCGTTCGACGACCAGTGCACCGGCGCGAACCCGCGCTACCCGCTCATCAGTGAAATCAAGGAAATGTACCTCAAGGCATACTACGGCGAGTAATGCGCCATTCTCCCCGGCTTGGCAGGAATGCTTCTGCTGGGCCGGGCATTTTTGAGCACAAAAAATTTTGTCCGCTTGCAGGAATGTCGCATTTGGGCGGCGAATAGATATTTAGGACAAATATCGACTTTCGCGTTCTCCACTGCCGCTTTACCAACCAACAAGCGCAGGAGGGGGGCGAAGCAGTCCAGAGGGCGACCGCAGACTTCGTCTGTTTCCATTGCCCTCTGGTCACGTCCGCAGACGCAAATCCTCGCATAAACACGCGGACATTGTGTGATAGCGTCACCAACTCAATCGCGAAAAGGGAGTCCAGAGGGTCGAAGACCCTTTGGCAGGTCAAGGGCAGCGCCCTTGCGCCTCTCTCCCCAATAAACATGAACCATATAGAAGGAGGTTTCCCTATGGATTTGACGCATGTGATTGCCGAGCGGGAGAATAAGAAGATTTACCGCGACGGCGGCAAGGCCATCAAGGTGTTTGCCGAAGGGTACAGCAAGGCGGACATTCTGAACGAAGCGCTGAACACGGCGCGCGTGGAAGAGACGGGCCTGCCGATTCCCAAGCTGCTGGCTGTTGACACGGTGAACGGTCAATGGGCGATTACGACGGAGTTCGTTGAAGGCGACACGCTGGCGGCGCTGATGGCGGCGCATCCGGAAAAGGAAGACGAGTACCTGAACCTGTTTGTGGACATTCAGATGAAGGTTCACGCCTGCACCTGCCCGATGCTCAACAGCCTGACCGAGAAGATGCAGCGCAAGATTTCCGCCACCGACCTCGACGCGACCACCCGCTACGAGCTGCACACCCGCTTGGCGAGTATGCACGTCCACAAGAAGGTCTGCCACGGCGACTTCAACCCGTCCAACATTATCATCGCCCCCGACGGACAGTGGTACATCCTCGACTGGTCGCACGCCACGCAGGGCAACGCGTCCGCTGACGTCGCCCGCACCTACCTGCTCTTCGTCCTCGAAGGCAAGGAAGCGCTGGCGGAAAAGTACCTCTCCCTCTTCTGCAAGAAGAGCGACACCGCCAAGCAGTACGTCCAGCAGTGGATTCCGATCGTCGCCGCGAGCCAGTCCCTCAAGGGCAAGCCCGAAGAGCGCGACCTGCTCATCCGCTGGGCAAGCGTTTGCGAATACGAATAATCATCAAAGGGACTGGCTTCGGTCAGTCCCTTTTTTCGTGGGGATGGGAGACGCCCCATGTAACCATTTCCCCGTATTTGTCGAAATCTGGCACATTTTCGGTTTTTCCTATGTAACCCACTTTTCATCCCCTTTTTTTCGTGGTATCATCATTATAAGAAGGGGGAATTTACCCTTTTCAAACTTATCTGCCGCGATTGCTTGTCAACCGCCTCCACAATCAGCATGAATGAATTATACACGGCAAATATTGCTCTCAGCGTCTTCGCCATGGCGATTATGCTCTTCTCCCTGCGTGGCGACATCAGCCAATCCAAGATCCGAAACCTGCTCTGCGGCGGTCTGTACGCCACCATTACCATTTGCGCGCTGTGTGAGTGGTCGGGCGTGCAGATGGATGGCACGCCGCCCGCGCTGATTCCGCTGCATATCGCCGTCAAGACCATCGAACTTTCGCTTGCGCCGCTCATCGGGCTGTTCGCGGGCTGCGTTATCCATCCCTGCCCACGGAAAGTGGTGCATAGGCTGCTGTGCCTTGCGGGCTTCCACGCACTGCTGGTGCTGCTCTCGGCGTTCACGGGGCTGATGTTCTATGTCGATGGGCAGAATTTCTATCACCACGGGTTGCTCTACGTGCTCTACACGCTCGCCTACGGGGGCAGCACGGTGTTCTTCCTCGTGCAGATTGGGTTCGCCTGCCGCGCCTATCAGTACACCGGCGGCACACAGCTGCTGCTCGCGACGCTGTTCGTGCTGTTAGGGCTGATGGTGCAGCTGTTCCTGCCGATGGTCAAAATCGACTGGATTACCATCAGCTGCGGTGCGCTGATGATGTCGAAATTCTCCAGCGACATGGTGCTGCAAACCGACGGGCTGACGCAGCTTGTCAACCGCTTGGGCTACGAGCATTATCTGGCGCGCCTGCGCGTGCCTGCTACCATCCTGATGTTCGACGTTGACCGCTTCAAGGACGTCAACGACTGCCATGGGCACTTGATGGGCGACGCCTGCCTGCGGACGATTGCCGGCTGCATCCGCCGCGCGTACGGGAATTACGGGACGTGCTTCCGCATCGGCGGCGACGAGTTCTGCGTGATACTGACGCGGCGGAACGCGCAATACAACACCATGACGGAGATTTTCCAGCACCTGATGGATGCGGCGCGGGCGGAGAATCCGGTTCTGCCGACGGTTTCGGTGGGCTGTTCGCATTTTAATCCGTCAACGGATGATTTGGCGGAGTCCTTGGCGCGGGCGGACGCGCGGATGTATCAGAATAAGGAAGCACATAGATAAACACAGCCGCGACGAGTGAATATGCTCGTCGCGGCTGATTTTTATTCACCTGTATTCACCGCAGTGTTGGCAGTAGCGCGCTTCCTTCGGGTTTTCTAAGCCGCAATGCTTGCATGTCCAGTAGTCCATACTATCTGAAAGCGGTGCTAACGGCTTCATTTCCGAAAGCGATTTCATTGTGCTGTTACTGTTACTGTTACTGCTACTTCGCGGCAGATAGTCGTCGTTTTTATCTTTTGCAAGTTTTTTCTCTATATTTTCCAATGTTGCACGCAGTTCCAAATCAGGCAGGGCAGCAATGAGGATGTAGCCGATGATGCCGAAGATAATGCACACGGCAATCCAGTTCCCTTTGCTGTACCCTTTCTGCTCAGCAATGCCGCCCGCATACATTGCAAATGCAACGTTGATTGCAATTGCAACCAAAACAATCAGAAAATACGCAAAATCCATGTTTCTCAACCTCCTTGTGTGTATCATATCCGTTTTTTTCTATTTGTCAAGTATTTTCCGCAATTTTCACATATTTTTTCTGCAATGAAAAATCCGAATACAAAAACACGCATTCCACATTCGGAGTGCGTGCTTTTGTTGATATTACCGATTCACATACGCGTCGATTTCATTCCGGCTGGAGATTTGCAGCTTCTCAAAAATGCTCTCCATGTACGACTTCACCGTGTTGACGGAAATGCCCATCAGCGCGGCGATTTCCTTGTTGCTGCGACCCTTCGCGGCAAGCATGGCAATCGAAAACTCGTAGGGTGTGAGCGCGTCGGTCACCTGCAGCGTCGACACGGGGTTGTGAATTTTCATCCACCCGCGGCTGAAGCGGTAGACCGACTGCACAATCTTGTTGTACGTTTCCGGCTCCTGCTTGCGCAGCGCGCGCTCCACCTGCCCCTGCAAAATGCCGTGATGCTCCACAAACGGGTGGATGTACCCCTCGCGGCTGGCGATGCTCCACGCGGCATCGAACTTCTGCTCCGCGCGTTCATCCTGTTTCAGGCTCATGCAAATCATGCACAGGACGATGTTGAGGTAGATGCTGTCAATGGGGTAGCGCGTGCCCGCCATCAGCAGGGCGGATTCGGCAATGCCCATCGCGTGTTCGTATTCGCGCCGGATGTAGAGCGCGTGGGCGATGGCGTACATGGCGAAATACTGCATTCCGGGCGGAAGAATACCGATAGCGGGGCGGATAGGCGTCAGGTCGAGCTTCTCGGAGTGGAAGAACACGCTGATGAGCGCGTCTGTAATGCTGCTGTACAGCCGCCACGAATCGTCGTTTGCGCGCTGCCCGTCCCGCTGGATCATTTCGAGATTCCGGCGGCACTTGGCGGCATCCCCCGTCTGCAGCATCGCCATCGTGTTGGTAATCAGCGCGGACAGGCGGATTTCGGGGCACTTGCTCGTCAGGTATTTCTCGCTGATTTCGCGGGCTTCCTCGTGCTCATCGCGGAAATAGTGGTGCAGGGCGCGGGCGATGTCGCGTTCCTCCTCGTCGTTCATGGTCAGCAGGAGATTTTGGAAGCCGTTGTCGCACGGGCGGGAAATCAGCGGCATATAGCACTTTGCCATCCGCGGGGGGATTTTTTCCTGCCCGCGCTGCCCGCTCTTGCGCAAATCCGCCGGATGCGGCGTATTCGCCGGAATCAGCCACCCGCCCGATTTCCGGATTGCCCCCTGAATCCGCCCGGTATTCAGGTAGTAATTCACCATGCGGATGGAAACGCCCCACAGCTCCGCTATTTCCTTTACGCTGAGGTAGTCCAATGCGCATCCCCTCCTTGTTCTCCTTGTTTACGCTTACGGAATTGGCTCCCAAAGCATGGTCGCCGTTCGATTGCCATACGAGCCCTTGGGCAGCATGTAGGAGCGCGGCGTTCCTTCTACGCCGTCGATTTTCCAGCCTACAAAGGTATAGCCCGGGAGGTAGTAGGACGGGTCTTCTTCCGGTGCCCCGAAATAAATTTGGTTGTTGATGGTGTATTGAACCCAATTATATACTCTGCCGTGGCTCACGTAGGTAATGGTGTACGTCGCCACACGCCACTCCGCCTCGTAAATGCGGTCGCCGGTTGAGCCTTCGGGGATAAT